>OGKK01000574.1_pt1 | contig 13300 bp, 14 predicted proteins | sample 1572401 | NCBI WGS metagenome assembly OGKK01 (sample SAMEA2582155, study PRJEB24529) | metagenome | biome: Human gut stool | place: China | collected 2011 | reverse complement strand
AATGTTCAAAGTCACAATTTGTGATTTTGGAAAAATGAATATAAATATGACAGATAAAATAGAAAAAAGGAGACAACCTTTGCAGTGCCGTACAATGGCGAGGACAACAACGATTATGTCGATGGCAAGGGCTTCTGCTGCAATGACGGCAGCTTGGAGGCTGCGCAGGCACGAGCTTTGTCGAGAGCTGCAAAGAATAACTTCCAAGAGGGCGACGTATACGAGAAGATGCAGTTCTACTACCATCCAGACCATTTGGGTAGCAGTAGTTACATCACCAACTCTATAAATCCCATACATTTCGCTCGATTTAAGAAAAAATAATATAACTTTGAACAAAATTTCCCATCTAAATGAAGATATCATCCATATTAAAACAGAAGCGGACATGGAGCATCATGCTTTTCTATGTTCTGGCGGTATTAATAAGAGTCGTCTCAACCCGCTTTGAGACCATAGACCCATCCCACGTCAAATTGTGGGATTTCGTAGGTGGCTTGAGTCCACTCATAGGCGCGATTGTCGTTATCTTGGCGCTTCGAAGAAAAATGAAGACATCTCTTTTTGGTACATCGGTCACCAAGAGCATCCTCACATTGGCGGTGCCTTTTGTTCTGTTTGGCATTGTTGATTACAAGGAGATTGGACTCTGTTTGTGGTTATTGTTTGTATATCTGCTCTATGCCTTCTTCGAAGAGGTGGGCTGGCGGGGATACCTTTATAGCGAACTAATTGGTTGCAAAATCATTCACCGACTGCTGCTCACCACTTTGCTTTGGTTCTTTTGGCATTGCAGAGCATGGCAAATAGGGGATGTGGGCTTCTTTGCCTTGTTGTTCCTTGCTTCTTTTGGTCTTGACAAGCTTATCCGTGATACGCATTCTCTTATACTGGTGGCCTGCTTCCATGGTCTGTTCAATTTTTATTTCAAATGCCTCTCCGACCCAAGCCATTGGTCGTCAATCGTTTGTCTCGTCATCACCATCATGCTGTGGCTCTACATTTGGTATGGGCCAAAAGTCAAGATTTGCTGGAGATAATGTAATGCTTGGGACAAAAAGAAAGGAATACTTTATGATTACAAGAATCATATATCATATGCGCAAGGAGATGATAGTGGAAATACGCTTGAATTATATAGTATTAAGGCGCATCGCCAGTAAGCGTCCTTTGTTATTTGATCCAAAAATAACTTTTTTCAAAACTTTCTCCCGAAATCCTTGGCAGTTTCAAAAAGAAATCGTAACTTTGTGGGGTAGATTTTAAAACAGATGGATATGAAGTACTTAGATCCTAAGGCAGACCTCACGTTCAAGAAGATATTCGGCAATCATCCCGATCGATTGAAAAACCTTCTGAATACCCTTCAGTCACTCAATGAAAATGAACTGATACAACAGCAACAATATCTGCCGACAACAGAAGAGCTGGAGATTTCTGGTTTCTCGGATGCGGAACTCAGAGCCTACGACAAGTTTTGGGATTCCGTAAGCGTTGAAAGAACCCTCATAGATGACAGCTACCAGAAAGGTAAGGAAAAAGGTAAGGAAGAAGGAATTGCTGAAGGCATGGAAAAAGGCATGTCCCAGCGAAGCCTTGAAATTGCCAGGAAGATGCTGGCAAAGGGTATGGATGAAGCATCGGTCATGGATATGACGGGGCTGACGGCAGAGGAGATAAAACTGCTGAAAGCGGAGATGTAGATTACAAATATCACAATAAAATCAAGGGTCTATACGCCACCTGTTCATCGTGGCATATAGACCCTTGTCGTTTGTTTATCCCAATACAACATTGGCAGGGACGGCAAGGTTGTGGTATATGTTTCTTGCAACAGCAATGGTTTCACACAACATTAAGTACGCAGAAAGGCTCCATAAAGCGGTATGTTGGAGATATTCTCTTGTTGACGATAAGGCAACATAGAATAACGTATGGCAGATATGTCAGGGTGCTCCTTAAGATAGTTATGCAATGAGGTGGCTTTGATGCTTGTACCGCCTTTTACTTCTATAGGCAATAATGCCCCTTCACGCTGAACGAGGAAATCCATTTCCATACGAGAAGTATCAGAACTGTAATAATAGATGTGGGTAATACCCGATGCAAGCAACTGCTGAAGGACATACTGTTCTGTGAACGCTCCTTTGTACTCCGTGAATACGTTATCGCCAAGTAACACATCCTTTGCAGCGGTATCAGCCATAGCCCCCATCAGTCCACAATCGCACAGATACAACTTGAATGCCGACAAGTCTTCATAAAACTTCAACGGCAACTCAGGCTTTGTCACCTTAGTTATTTTATAAACCAAACCGGCATCCACCAACCACTGTATGGCTAACTCAAATTCCTTGGCTCTGCCACCCTTTTTCAATACCCCATAGACAAACTTCTTATTCTCTTTCGAAAGCTGACCGAGTATGGACTGCCATACCATATCTATGCGAGGCACCTCCTGTGCAGGAGCATGCTTGGAGAAGTCGCTTGCATAATTGGAGAGAATTTCATTCTGAATAGTGCGCACTTGCCCGAGCAATTTGTTTTCCATATACATCTTCACAACTTCAGGCATTCCGCCCACGTAATAGTATTGACGCAAATAATCTTTCAGTTTTTCGTGGAACGCATTCATCAACGTATAATCCTTGCTGTGCATCAACTTGAGCAGCTGGTCCTCTCCCATGGCCATAAGAAATTCTTCAAAATCCATAGGGAACAGACGCATTGTCTGAACCTTGCCTACGGGAAATGACACACCTGCATGCAGGGCAACCCCCAACAGCGAACCTGCCACCACAATATGATACTCTGGAGCATCTTCGCAGAAATACTTCAAAGCTTCCAACGCCTGTGGGAATGCTTGCACTTCATCCAAGAATATAAGGGTTTTACCAGGAATTATATCCACACCAGTCAAAGCACTTAATCCTCGAATGATTCTCGCCGTATCGAAGTCGCCTTCATATATGGCTTGCAGGTTATCATTCCTATCGCAACTTACATAAGCAAGATTATCAAACTCTGCACGACCGAATTCTTTAAGAATATAAGTCTTGCCACATTGTCTTACCCCGTTTAATATCAACGGCTTATGACACTCTTGATTTTTCCATTCTACAAGCTTAGCATATATCTTTCTCTTCATACCTTTACACTTTTAGACACAAAAAACAATCAGATCATTACACTTTTCGACACATGATAATGTCGAAAGTTTACACTTTCTGACACGTAATATCAATGCAAAGCTACACTTTTTTACACATACGACCAAATAAACATTGAGCATAAAGCGGGATATTAAGATATTTTAATACAATAGGTACTTCAAACCATGAAAACAGGTAGCACGAAACCACCACACAGCCATATCATCCACCGAACGGGCATCGGGACACGATGAAGGGTCTATACGCCACCTGTTCATCGTGGCATATAGACCCTTTAGTTTTGCTTTTGCAATGTTATTTCATACCCTCCAGAGCATACAGCCATGTCGGGCTCTTTCTCATTATTCTGTTATTTTATTACCACTTTCATCCAGTACGGTACATTGACCAATCTTCCAGAGATCTGGGTAAGAATAGTGCTTTATCATTACATCATAGGCCGCTTTGTCTTTTACTGTGAGAGTGCGGGTAGATGCTTTTGTTCCTGCGTCACTAAAACAAGAATAAACACCATAAGAAACCTTCATTTGATTGCTTGGAATTAACAATTTGACAGAAGATAAGTTATAACAATAAGCAAACATTTGATAGCAGCTGTATTGTTTTATTGTTTCAGCTGAAACTTTCGGACCATTTACAAGTGCCTCACACGTTGAGAACATAGATTGATAGCAACCTTCTGGCAAATCCTTGACTAGCAAATCAGGAACCTCTGTTAGAGCTGTACAACCAGAAAACATACCATAATAACAGCGGGTTGCCAATTTTGTGGCTGGCAAATCCGGAGCTTTCTCTATGGAAGTACATTTCCTGAACATATAATCATAACAGTGATCTGCCATTATTTTGGCTGGCAACTTCGGAGCCTCTGCTATAGATGTACATTCTTCGAACATATGAAGATAGCAGTTATCTGCCAAATTTGTGGCTGGCAAATCCGGAACAGAGGTTAATACATCACACTTCTTAAACAGATAGCAGAAACGGGCATTGCTTGTATTAACATTCTTGTAATTTTTGTAGTTGAGCAATGTACGGATGTCACCTGTACATTTCACATTTCCATTTCCTGGTTGAGTAATACTGATTCTAGCATACTTAGTTGCACTTTCTGCTGTACCATTTTCATTTGTACCACGCAAGCGGAGATTACCATACTTTCCACCAAACGTTACAGAACTGGAAGTATATTTTTTCCATTCTCCGAAGTTTACGGAATACTCAAGACCAGAGTGTACATATCCATTTTCGCCTATCAGGTAAAAATCATGCCATTTATCCGCTGTGAAAGTTACGTAAGGAGGTATTTCTTCAGCCGTTTCCTGTTTTTCGCTAATATTGGCACTCTGCCAATCTGCTACTTTTACGTCAGCTATGGTTACTGCTTTTTTACCCACAATGAGGTTGTAGGTATAGCTCTTGCCAGCCACTAAGCCTCCAGTCTTGACAACAAGAGGGTCAGAGATTGTTCCTCCATCAGATACCTTGATGTTTGCCTCGATACTTCCTGGAGCAACCAGAGCAGTATAGGTTGAACCAATTGCACCCTCACCAGTCTGCAAAGGAGTGATATTGACAGTAGCTGTCTCGCTGACATCAGTAGTTGCCTTGCTAACAATACTGAGGTTGTTGATCTTTGCACTAGTAGTAAACTGGTCGTTAAAATGCTGTATCTTAAAAATCAGACGGGCGGTCTTGCGTTTCAATTGTACAGTGAGAACTTTATCTGAAGGGATAGTTTTAGGGGTTGTCTCAGCAGCCATATAATCAGACTTTACAATCTTATCTGCATCACTCTGGTCTTCCTGGATATAGCCATACTCAAAGGAGTTCTTGCCATCGGCTGGATACCAGCATTGGAATGTCAGATTCTTAGTATCCCATACCAGATACTCGGAATTACCTGGCGTCCAGTTGTCACCATCGAAGGTGTAAGTGAGCGATGAGCCACTATTGCTTATACCTATCTTATCTCCACTGTTAAAACTCGTCAAGCCAGCATCATCTGTTGCCGTTGGATTACTGCGTGTGGTGGCGTTACCCACTGAAGCCGAAATGCGGACTGCATTCGAATCGTTGAACCATGCATTCTGGGTGTCGGTATCTGTTGCACAACCTGCCAGGAACAAACCGGCAGTTGCAACCAAACCTAATATTTTCTGATACTTCATAGTCGTTCTTTTAAAAGTTTATGTTTTTTATTCTGTCTCAAGAGTGCTATCAGGCTCATTGAGCCATGGTTTAGCTGTGATGCTTTCCTTTGTAGTCAATACCACATCATTACCCATGGTAAGCTTGAGAGTATGACTGAATCCGCTCTTCAAGGTGATTTCTTTATCTAAAATCCATTCATAGGCCTTATTGGCAGTCTTCAGTGTAATCTTGAAGTCATTGGCAGCAATGGTTTGCGGAATGACTATGCAGGAGAATCTAGCTGTACAGGACTTTTTTGCATTGTCCTTATCAAAGGTAAAAGTGCCCTGTGTTGCTTTAATATCGGTAGCAACTGCTTTATCTGTAGGGGTCGCGATGGCAGTTGTGCTGGTCACATTTACATTCGCTGCAATCTTAGTTCCTCCTATGGTAACCTCTGTGATAGGAGAAGTTGTTGGAACAGATGGCACGTTGAATTCGGTTCCCAGTGTTACGATGATATCTATCAAACAGAAAGCATGATTGAACGTGATGTTCAGTTTCTGATCCACGAGTTTCTTTCCTGGCTCAAAGTCTGGGGAATAACAGTACAGCAAGTCGTTCTTGGCATCAGCTGTCGTCTGGTCGGCAGCTACGCTATAAGAGAAAGATTGAAAACCTTTACTTTTATCATAGACACCATTGAATATTGTTTCCTGTGCAGGAGCCAATGCCACGATATCTACAGGTGTTGTCGCATTCTGCCAAAGCAGAGTTTCACCGCAGCTCCATGTGCCGGAAGTCTTAGAAAACTTCTTGTTGACATAGGTATATGTAGCAGCCAGAGAGCTCTCAGAATTCTTATTCACGATAGTCATGAGGAAGTCTTTTTCCATGAGTGAACCACTGTTCTCGTCTGCACGAGTCTTAGCATTGTTCAAATCTGTAGTTACGCGGATGATGTTATCACTAGGATAATTGCTCTGCGCCAGATCTCCATCGTTGGAACAGCTGGTAAACATGGCAGCTGCCATAGCTGTTATTGCGAAAAAATGTATTACTTTCATATTATTCTGTTTTTAGAGTTGAATATTAATTTAATCGACTGCTTCACCGGTAATAGGGGTACTGGTCTCCCAATCGGTAATCTTTACTTCATTCAGGGTAATTGTATCACGACCTACCACCAGGTTGACGGTTGTAACCTTGCCACTCTCAAACTTGAAAGGAGTGCCGTTGTCGTAGATGAAATTCTTGCCGCCTATTACGACGGTAATCTTCTGAACGCCATCCTGCGGGATGATGATGGAAGCATATTGCTTGTTGGCAGTTAAAGCAGGCATGTCGAAGTTGGCTTTATCTTCTGCTACTGCAGATGGGGTGACAACCTTGGTGAGATAATTGACGGTTGCACTTTTTACGGCATCGCCTACAACTACCTTATCTACGGTAGGTCCCTCTGTTCCCCACTGATTCTTATAGGTGAGGTTTACTAGAAGTTTAGCCATCACATGGGTAAAGGTAAGCGGTACAGCCTGTTTGCCTTCTGCAGTTATTCCGTCAATATTCACAGCCACCAGCAGGTCGCTTTCCACTTGCTTTGTCGCATCAAATACATATTCACCAGCCGCAAGGTCTGAAATGGCTTTTTTAGGATATACACCGATGAAATAATGCTTGTCGCGGTTGTTCTTCCACAGCATCTGCGGAGTAGATATCCACGAGCCTTTGGTCAGTTTGTTGATGGCATTATCCACCACACGTCCGGTTGCTGCCGGAACTGCAGTTGCATCTCCTGTCCAGGCATACACACTGATTTCATCACCCTCCTCAAAGGTTTGACCGCCTTTCGCATCTGTGGCAACACGGGTCATATTGCCGATGCTGGTAGAAACGGTGATATACTTGGAGGTCTCGCCTCCGATACCGTTCTCGTTGTCAGAACAACTGCCCAATGCCAAAGCCATTGCCATCAGGGCAAAGAGATAAGTCTTTGTTTTCATTGTCTTTTACTTTTTTATGTTTATATTCTTGTTTTGATTCTCACTTGAATGATAGAGCCGCTTAATCTCCCGGATTAAGGATTTCACCACGATATACCCAACCTTCTGTCCAATCATCAATCTTCGTGCTCGTAAGATACATATAAGGTTTCATCTCCTCATATTCCAAGTTGATCTGGTACTTGCCGCCAGACTTCATGACAGGAGCTTCGATATCGTAGTTTCGAACTGTATCATCAGGACTAATCAGTTGGATAAACAACTTGGTGGTATGAAAACCGTTGGCTGTCGGCATCAAGCGTAATGTTTCCGTTTTTAAAGTTTCGCCAGGCACTGCGATTTTCAAAGGTATATCACACTCCTCCTTGGTATAGCTTGCCGTCCCGAATGTTCCGTCCTCATTCTTTTGCAGGGGTAGGAGTCCGGTTGCAACATTCAATACCTTACCGCTTATTACTGTATTTTCAGGCACACCCTCAATGACAATAGTCAGTTCCGCAAGTATACGGCGCATGTCGCTTCTTGTGATATAGTGCACATCCTCCTTGTCGATGACGATGTCTGTTACGCCATAATAGGCATGTTCGGGTGAAGCACTCGGATCCGACAGTCCGATTGCCAGACTGTTTATGTTGTCAACGGCTCTTGTCTGCTCACTGATGGTGAACGGATCCACCAGATTGGTGGTGATGAGAATGCGGTAGTTACCTTTCGGCAGGTCATATCGCTCTTTTGCCATTTCCTGCGCACTGCCATACTGGCTTTGCGCCACCTGCGTGCCGTCTGTAGCATTCACGATCCATGTCTTCACGTCCTTCACTTCCGTGCCCTCATCGGCTTCATCAGCCCAGGCAAGCGAAACCGACAAGCCTCCATCCCCTTCGCCATCATGGACATCATGATCGCAGCTAGCCAATAGGCATGGGACGCATAGCAGCACCCATAACCCAATATTAAATCTTCTTTTTGCTCTCATTTTCTATCTTGTTTTATGGGTTACTGATGATGATTTGTAGTCTCTACTCGGCGGGCTTTTGGGGCAGTTCTGGAAGCGTCGCTTCCCTTTCCTACTACCGAGATGCGTCTTGCTGCAATACCTCTCTTCACAAGCCAGGTCTTCAGGGCTTGTGCTCGCTGGCGGGAGATGCGTCTGTTGACAGCCACGCTGCCTCTTGTGTCGCACCAGCCAGTCACCATCACCTTCATATCCGGATTCTCCTTCAATATATGGAGGATGCTTTTCAGCTTGGAAACCTCGCTTGGGCGAATGGTGATGCGGTTGAAGCTGAAGTAGATGACAGGGAATGTCACCTTTACAGGTTCTTTAATATCCTGTTCAACAACTTTTGTTTCAGCCTTATCCTCCGTTTCTTTTTCTTTCTGATTGACATTCTCCGAAAGAATGGTATCTTGATGTAGAACTTCCGTTTGTGGAACTGATGGAGTTTCAACTATCTTGTTTTTCTTTTTTGAGAAGCTGATTCCCAGTCTGATTCCGCTTTCCCATACGAAGTTGTTCTTGTGCAGATGTTCCGGCATTCCGTCCATACGTTCTCCTGAAAGGCGTGTCAAACCGGAATAGATGCCCAGATTAAGATTGGAGGTCAACTGGTAACCAGCCTGCAAGCTGGCTCCATAGCCCAGATGCCAGCGGGTAGAGCCTTTCATCACCTCGGCATGATCTGCCAGGGTCTGGATATCTGCGCAGGTGGTCACTGCATAGAGATGAGGAGATACGGCTACAGTCCATCGGCTGTGGGCGGTATTGCGTAACAGCCCCAGCAGATTCACGTGAACCCTTGCACCATACCAGCCCATCCTGACATGGCTTTTCAGTTGGGCATATTCCCAGCTATCCATACCCAGGACACCTGCCTTGTAGAGTATGCCATCGCTGCCCAGCCAGTAGTTGCGCTCCACGCAGCAGTCTTGTGCCGACAGGTTCACCTCTCCATATCTGGCAGAGAGTTCTGCTGAGAAAATGGGGTTGAAACGATAACCGCCATAGATGCCGACAGCCCAGCCCAGGTGGGTCTTGTCGTGTCCGAAACTGGAAAAAGTGGATAAGCCGAAAGGCAATCCGCCATCCATGCCCAGATACCATCCTTTGGAATCTGGCAGGTTACTATCGCTGGCTTCCGCTTTCGCAAAGGAAAAGGAAAGAATGGAAACAAGCACAGCAACCAGTAATCTGATCTGTGTCGTTGAACGATTCATCATATTACTCTACATTATTGTCATTACTTACTACATTATTTTCATTTGCTTACTTCAGAATATATAAGAAGCTTTCCGAAATGATGATTCGGAAAGCCAAATCTTGATTGATGGTATAAGATTCAAATATTTCTTTCGTGCCACAAAATTAGTGTTTTTCACTGAAAAAGGGTGTCGCATTCCCCTAAAAAAGTGTCGCATTCCTACCAAAAAGGAGTAGCATTCCTAGAAATGCTACTCCTTTTTGGCAGATTTTCTCCATTCTGTAGGCGAGCACCCTGCCTTGGTCTTGAAGATGCGGTAAAGATGGGTGCGGCAGGAAAATCCGCACTCGGCAGAAATGATATCGTTGCTGTAGTCGGGATACTCCAGCATCATCTTCTTGGCTGCATTGAAACGGATCTCGCTGAGCCATATCCTGAAGTTGGAATGCAGACACTGGTCGAAGAACAGACTCAGTTCGTTCTTCGAGATGCAGAGTGTGTGGGAAAGTGTGAGCATATTCACGTTACAGTCCTTGTAGCCCTGATTCTCACACCAGGCATCCAGGCTCTGCTGGATAAAGTTCCTGCGTTCATCAGAAATAATCTGCAATTGCCTTGGTTTATCATCCGCAGGATTCTGCTGTATGTCAGAATTTTCCTCTGCCCCCCCCATTTCCGGTTTCAGATGGAGGGTTGTTTTCCGCTTCCTTGTCCAGGAGCTCTTCGGTAGGAATGTAATTGCTGCCAAGGGCTATGAATGTAAGGTTAAAGAACAGCAGTGCCATCAGCCCCACAGGAGCCAGTATATATAATAAGGTGGTGGAGAACATGGCTACCGGCAAGACAAGGACCGGGAGACAGAGGATGAATATGCTGGCTCGTGAATATCTCACGTAGGGCAGCATATCCGTAGCCGCCATCGTTTCCAGCATCTTCCTGCGCCTGTTCATCTCCCGTATAATCATATATATGCAATAGGATACACTCACGCAAAACAGTACCAGCATCAGATAAAGTTCTTCTCTAATATACAGACTTTGGTGAAGGCTGACGCCCACGCAGAAGATCAGGATGATGGCGGTATAGATGGCACCGCACACCAGATACATCTTCCTGCGGTTGGCACGGGTGGTCTCCAGATTATAGATGCCCATACAGATGAGCGAGAAGCAAGGGGTATAGATGAGAATGTTGATCACCGCCCCCAGATCATCGTCTATGGCACGGAATCCGAACTTCATCTGTATCACATATTGTATCGCCAGACCTGTGATGGCTGCTGCTATCATCCATCTTGAACGTTCGTATCGTTTGTTCTTCCATCTTACATGCAGACAAGAGAGTGCCACGATGAAGGCATTGATGAACATGAAGATGAAACAGGCAAACTGAAGTAAAAACAATGAATCCATACGCTTCCTATCTTATGTTTACTTGCTTAAATTTCTAATTACTTGCTTTATGTGTATCAAAGTTGTATATCCCAACAGCGTAAGATAACTATTTATATAGTGTAAAGTCTATGTATTATGCGCCGTGCATCGTTCGAAGTAAGCACGTGCATCGTTCGATGTGAGCGCGTGCGTCGTTCGACGCACGTGCTTACTTCGTTCGGTGTGAGTCGCAAAACAAATAGGCAATACACCTCTTTCCCTGCAGGAATGAGCGTATATTGCCTATTATGAATAGATGTGATGATATATAGAGTATCATCCTTTCCTTGTTTTTCTATTATCCGTAGATAACCTTACCATTCTCATCCTCGTAAGGAGTCATATCCTTAGCATACTGGTTCATGGCGCGGAGGCTCATACCCATAGATGAGAAACCACCATCGTGGAAGAGGTTCTGCATAGTTACCTTGCGGGTGAAGTCAGAGAACATCATTACGCAATAGTTAGCGCAATCCTCTGCTACCGCATTTCCGAGTGGAGACATCTTGTCAGCGAAGTCCATCATATTCGCGATATCCTTGATACCCTTACCTGCAGTTGTAGCTGTAGGGCTCTGAGAGATGGTATTGATGCGGACATGCTTCTCGCGACCATAGATGTAACCAAAGCTGCGTGCGATGCTCTCAAGCATGCTCTTGGCATCAGCCATATCGTTGTAACCGAAGAAAGTACGCTGAGAAGCTACGTAAGTGAGAGCTACTACAGAACCCCACTCATTGATAGCATCCAACTTCTTGGCTACCTGCAACATCTTGTGGAAAGAGATAGCAGAAATATCCAAAGTCTTGTTCAAGAAATTGTAGTCGAGATCATCGTATGTACGATGCTTACGAACATTAGGGCTCATAGCAACAGAGTGGAGCACGAAGTCAATCTTGCCACCGAGCTTCTCCTGAGCCTCAGTGAATACCTTTTCCAAATCCTCAACGCTGGTCGCATCCGCTGCGATGATAGGAGCGTTGATCTGTTCAGCGAGCTTATCCAGCGTGCCCATACGCAAAGCCATAGCTGTGTTACTGAGTGCGATGGTAGCACCCTCTTCAGCAGCCTTAACAGCTACTTTCCAAGCGATTGATTCCTCATTGAGTGCACCGAAGATGATGCCACGCTTGCCTTTTAACAAATTGTGAGTCATTGTTATCTTAATACTATATGTTTGTAAATCGTGCGCAAAATTACGAAATTTGTGCAATATATGCAAGCTTTTTCGCAAAAAAGTGCTGTTTATACCACCTTTTTTGCGAAAAGTCAAGTAAATCGTGCCTTATTTATCATCTATCCGGATGCGGGCCACCAATGGAAGATGATCGCTGTAACCTCCTAAATACCTCGGACCCAGGTAGGTGCGATATGGTTTTTTACCGCCATATTTCTCATCATCTTCGAGCAGGAAAGGCAAATCTCCTATTCTGCAGGCATTTTCCGGATGCTGCATCGATTCGCTCAGCAGTATCTGGTCAAGACTGCGCCATTCTCCATGCCAACGGTAAGTAGCCTTTGCCCCATGGCTACCCTGTGCTCCGGCAGATATATTAATAAGGTGGTGCTGATAGAGATATTCCAGAGCGGGAGAGTCGTGATAATCATTGAAGTCTCCTGCCACAATAATCTTTGCCCCACTTTGAAGCGCATAAATGGAATCCACAGCTTCTGCCAACTGGCTCGCCACCTGCAGGCGGTAAGGACGGGATTCACGCTCTCCTCCTCTTCTACTAGGTGCATGCACCACAAACACATGCAGCGTATCGCCCGTGATGACACGTCCCGAAACATAGAGAATGTCTCTCGTAGGACGGGTATCCGGCAGACGCTTCACCCGAATAGACCAGGAATGTATCAATGAAAAGGAAAACGGCTGATACATCAAGGCTACATCGATGCCTCGCTCATCGGGCGAATCGGTCATCACATACTCATAACCAGCCGTACGGATGACTGAACGCTTGGTCAGGTCAAACAATACACTGTCGTTTTCCACCTCACAGAGAGCCACCAGGTCGGGAAGCTGCACATCTCCGGAAGCCTCCTCATACCCCAGTCCCACAATCTCCTGCCCCAGCTGGTTCACCTTATGCCAATAGCGGTAGGGAGTCCAGTGATAACTGCCCTCAGGCAGGAACTCGACATCATTCTTAAGCGAATCATGCCGTGTATCAAAGAGATTTTCGCAGTTTAACTCCACAAAAGTGAGTAAACTTGATAGGATGAGTGTTAAAAACATAGTCATTTATTTTGTATTGTCAATGTTTTAATGTATCTTTGCAGTCAGTTTTCGAAGGTCCCATAGTTTAATGGATAGAACGGAGGTTTCCTAAACCTTTGATCCGAGTTCGATT
>OGKK01000568.1_pt1 | contig 13408 bp, 12 predicted proteins | sample 1572401 | NCBI WGS metagenome assembly OGKK01 (sample SAMEA2582155, study PRJEB24529) | metagenome | biome: Human gut stool | place: China | collected 2011 | reverse complement strand
TTGGTGACCGTATCTATCTGTTCGGCTCCCACGATACCGAGGGCGGCGTCCGCTACTGCTCTAAAGGCGACTATGTCGGCTGGTCTGCCCAACTGGACGATCTGAGCGACTGGCGATATGAGGGCGTTATGTACACCGCCGAACAGGACCCCCACACCCGCCCCGGTGTTACTGATTTGTGCGCGCCCGATGGGGTGCAGGTCAAGGACGCCGCTATTACCTCTACTACACGCTGTCCGGCACAGCGGCGCTCTATCTGACCTGCCACGGCGAAGGCCCTGCGGATTTGCTGCAAATCCGTTTTGAAGCGCTGTAACCCACGGTTCCAGGATATTTTTCCACAAACAACCGCCCATTTCTCTGGGCAGCAAATAAAGCCAAGCCGCCACGCATTTGTATTGCAATATGTAATACAATGTGCTATACTGAAACTAAGAAAGGTGGTGCTTTGCATGGCAACCAAAACTTCTAATGTTACTGCGCGGGTTGAGCCGGAAGTCAAAGAACAGGCTGAAACCATCCTCTCTGATTTAGGAATTCCCGTTTCCACTGCAATCAATATCTTCTATAGGCAAATTGTCCTTTGGAACGGACTGCCGTTTCGTCCCTCCGTTCCTGCAGCGCGGCCCAAATCCCGAAGTGAAATGAACGATGCTGAATGCAATGCACGAATGTCTGCCGGTTATGCTCAGGCCAAGCAGGATCAAGCGGCACCTTCCGATGAAGTATTTGACCGCTTAATTGGTGAGATTCAGAATGGAAAAGTAGTATAAGGTCAAAGTCACTGTACGTGCAGAGCAATCTCTGCGCGAAATCAGCCACTATATTGCGGTTGACTTGACGGAACCACAAGCTGCGGTAAAATTGCTGCGAACATTGCAAAAGGCCATCAATTCATTGGATATGTTCCCTCACCGTGTTCATCTTACACCGGAAGAACCATGGCACAGTCTGGGCATTCATCGCTTGGTAAGCAAAAACTATTATATTTACTTCTGGATAAACGAATCAAATCTCTGCGTTCATATCACAGACGTGATTTACGCCGGGCAGAATCAGCCTGTACAATTAGAAAATATGAATCTCGAAGATTGACCACCAACTGACCACCGGCAGTGATTTTTGCTGCCGGTGGTCAGTTTTTATCGTTGGCACATTGTTTTATATTGTTTGTGATGGGTGTGCCGTAGCAGTGCAGAACCAACAAAAAATCGCAGTATATCATCATATTACGCGCCGTGTCGTAGTTCTCCGACAACTGCGATACGGCAGGTTTTTGGCTCGTTTTTGTTCGATACAGCGTGATTTGCGCTCGCAAAAATATGGTGGTCAACGGTAGTCAGACCACGAATTGACCACTATTGGAAATTGACTAATTTGCAAGATTGAAATACGCTGTAACGGCGTTTTTCATATATAAGCGATCGTAGCTCAGCTGGATAGAGCGTTCGGCTCCGACCCGGAAGGCCAGAGGTTCGAATCCTCCCGGTCGCACCAGAAAACCTCATTGCAATGTGTTTTTTGCAATGAGGTTTTTTGTTTTTGTTAGTGTTTGATTTTCAGAATAATTTTAGCAGCATATCGTCTGCCGCATCGGTGTACTGCCCTTTTCCTAGACGCTCGTTCCTCAGCCTGTTTATAGTGATTCGCATGAGGCGGATTTCTTCTGTAGAAAAAGTAGTTTTTTTATCGGCTGGGAGAGAATTGATTTTCAGTATCAGTCGCCCCGGGTTTTCCGTGTTATGGCCAAGTGCCTTTTCTTGATAGTAATAGGGTGCCAGTGCTTTCAGTAAGATACTTTTGTTTGCGCGTGTCAGCTTGATTTTTCTCGTCATAATCCAATCGCCTTTCCAAGTTTTTCTTGCGCTTTGCGCTTGTTCTTGTCGAATGCATGGGCGTAAATATCCAGCGTAGTGCTGGCCTGTGCGTGGCCCAGCAGGCTGGCCACGGTGCGGACGTCAACCCCCTGCGCAATCAGCAGGCTGGCATTCGTATGCCGTAAGCTATGCACATTCAAATCCAGCGGCAAGTTGTTGGCTTTCAAAATCAGCTTGAATCTGTAAGTGAATGTGCAAGGGTTCATCGGTTTGCCGTTAGGCTGGCGAAACAAATAATCATTATCGTCCACGGTTTCATTTGCTGTCTGCGCTCTATCCCACTCGCATTCCTTCCGCCACGCTTTCAACAGCTGGCACATTTCCTTGCTCAGATATACCATTCTGTCACCGCTGGTCGTCTTAGGGTCTTTTGTAATTGATTCTTGGTGACTGAGTTTGACCACCCCGCGTTGTACATGAATCGTCCGTTTTTTCCAGTTAATGTTGCTCCATTTCAGCCCACAGGCTTCTCCCCTACGCAGCCCAGTAGCCAGTACCAATTTGTAGTAGGTTTCGTATTTCAGGCTTTGTCCCTCAAAGACGGTTATCAGCTTTTGGACTGTTTCTTCGTCTGCGACCGGGCGCTCTTTCTTTTGACCTTTGGGCTTGTAGCACCGCCATGCCGGATTGTGCGTCAGATAACCCTCATCCACAGCTGACGAGAGCAGACCGCATAGCGTGTTGTGTAACCCTTCGACCGACCTCTCGGATAGATTTCCTCTGCCGTCCAGACGCGGAGCGTGGCGCATTTGTTCGTAGAAATCGCGGATAACCTCTTTGCGTAAATCGGTCAGCTTATAATTGCCAAGCACTGGCAGGATTCGCCGAATATCCTGCAGATCTCGTTGGTATGTAGAGTCCGCCAGTTTCTTCGGTCCTATATCAGCCGCCCAATGCTCAATGTACTTTGCCAGCGTAATGCTGCGGTTGATGGGTTCGGGCGTATGCTGAACCTCTCGTTCAAATAGAATCGCTTGCTCCTTTACCCATTTCTCTGCCTGTTTGGGTGTGTACTCCTTGGGTGGCTTGACGGTTTTCTGCACCGATTTCAGCCTGTTGCCCTCGTAGTCATACCCACGAGATACCACAATCAAATAGCTGTTGCTGCCGCGTTTTCTAATAGATGCCATGTTTTGCACGCTCCTTAGTGTTATTTTATTGACCTGCGGTACTACAAAGCATACCGACAACTGCGACAGAAAGCTATCACCATACCCAACAATCTTTATGCTAAAAATTCACCTATTACTGACAAAAACGGCCCCGCCATCTCTGACGGTGCCGCGTATGTTATCCTACTTTTTTGCCTTTAAGAACCCATTTGAAGGGCTGATAGTAGATATTTTTAGGTGATAGCAAATCCTCCATCAGGTTCGTTGCCTCACGCTTTGCCATATTCTGCGGGTGGCAATAGGTACGTTCCAGAAATGCTGTATCCGCGTGCCCCAGCAGGTCAGCTGCAACCTGTTTGCTGGTGCCCTCCTGCAGCAAGTACGTTGCGTAATAATGCCGCAGCGTGTGCAGATGATACTCCTGCGGGAATACGTTCTTGGCATACAACCTGCGCAGATGTCGGGTGAACGTGTCGGGGTTAGGCACATGGCCGTCCAAGGCGGTAAAAATAGGCTGGTTATTCTCCGGCTTGCCGCTGCGAATCGTCTGCCAATGCCGCAGGCTCATCAGAAATTCCCATACTTGCGCCGGAATTACGATAACGCGCTCCCTATGATTTTTTGTGTCACTTTCTACAATTCCCTGCCCGGCTACATAGCTGCGGGAATGGCGGATTGTGAACTCAAAAGGTCCAGTAATGTCCTCCCAGCGCAGAGCGCACAGTTCACCGCGCCGCAGCCCGGTGGCAATCGCCATTGTGTAATAGGCCTTGTACAGAATCGGTTCGTCCATAATAATTTGCAACAATCGCTGCATTTCGTACTTCTGCGGAATGTGCTGTTTCTCTTTCTCCGCACATCTCTTGCGGACGCGGTGCGCAGGGTTGAACGGAATGATGTCATTTTTCTTGGCATCTTCCAGCACAGAAGAAACCGTCTCCAAATATTTCTGCACAGTCGTTTCCTTGATGCAGTTTCCACCACGTCCCGGGCGCTTGCGCAACTCCTCGCACATCTCCTCCAGCGTCAGCGGGCGGATTTTGGCAAGTGGAATCCCGCCGATGAACGAATAGGCAATTTCCAGATTGCGGCGATACCCAGCCAGCGTAGTGGCTTTGAAGTACGGTTTCTACCGGTTCAGCCATGCCTCGGCGTAACGGTCAAAGTGCGTCTGGTCGCTTTCCTCAATGCCGTATTTGAACTTTTTCTCAATGCGCTCGGCCTCAGCCATAACATACTGCTGAATCCCACGCTTGGGAACTTCCGGCGGTACGGTTATCGTTTGTGCCCTTATGCGCTTCTGCCCATTGACCTTATAGCCGTTGCAGACTGTGATTTTGAATTTGCGTTCGGATTTTTGTTTGATATATGCCATTGTACCTCCTTGCGATTGTAAAATGCATATCGTCATTTCAAATTTTCATCGTCATTTTCTTTTTCGGTTTTTCAAAAACAGCATCATTCTTTGAACGCGCCGAATCCATCGTATCTGCGTTAAATCATACACGAAATCAGTCGTTTCCCATGGGGTTATGCCCCATATTTTCTGCTCCAAGGCTTGCCGAATGACGATGCTGACGATGATGACGGTGTTTTTGAGATATCCCAGCCGGATAATTGCGTTATGTCGATATCATCGTCAGCACCGTCATCATCGTCATGACCGAACTCAAACAGACGTTTTTGCTCAGTTCTGGTATACTTGTATTTGATACCGCGTGGAGTAAAAACCTCGTTCGCATATTGCGCCATTTTGCGGGTGAATTGATTGGGCTTAACTTCGGAAATACCCAGAGAAGCATCGGAAATGTTCCAAAGTATCAAATATGAGGACAAGCGTGGGGTCTTTGGATTTAAGATACATAGCTTTTCGACACGCGACAGAATTAAAAAGTACGACGACTCTGACAACGAGGAAAATGCCGAAAAGCCTTATTCTATCAAGGTCGGCGAAACAAAAAGGACGATAAATCTATACGCTATCGCTTCTACAAAATTTCAAATTGCTGTATAAATCAATATCAGTTCCGTGTGTTTCAATTGCGGACAAACTATCCATCTTATCAATAGCGAACTACCCACTTGTTTTATTTCAAACGGGCAGTTCGCTATTGACTTTCAGTATGGAAATAATATATAATATAGTAAAGTGCCAGACTGATTAACGAATTTGAGGCAATTAAGTAGAGGTGTACGAATGCTGCGTGAAAATGATATTAAAGTGGTGAGAAAGATTTTTGAGCAACATCATTATGTGATGTCTACTGCCGAAATTCTTAAAGCCAAACTATATTATGCCGACATTAAACAACTTTTGGACGAAGGCTATATTGAAAGAATAAGACGTGGTTATTATCATTGGATTGAAAGCTGTGAAACCAGAGAAATAGTTATCATTAATACATTGTTTCCAGATGCTGTTCTTTGTATGGAAACAGCGCTGTTTTATTACAAGTACAGTGATAGAAACCCCGCCGAATGGAATTTCGCAATAGATAAGAATGTTTCAAAATTGCGAACTAACATAGAATATCCATTTATTAAAGCATATCGCCTTGAGCCAGAATTGGTTACACTTGGCGAAACAACCGGCAAAATTGATTTTACAAAAGTACGAATTTATGACCGCGATAGGACGATATGTGATGTTCTAAAAAATATGGGTAAGATGGATAAAGAGATTTTCAATAAAGCAATACAAGGATATGTTAATGACCCGAAAAAGAATATACCAAACCTTATGATGTATGCCAAAAAACTGCGTGTGCAGAAAAAGGTCAAAGAATTGATTGGAGTGTGGTTGTAATGGCAGATATTGCGGCTTCCGTTCTGGCAAAGCTGAGAAATAAAGCAAAAGCTTCTGGGATCAGCTATCAGCAATGCCTACAGCTTTTTGTTCAAGAAGAATTTCTGAGAAAGTTATCGAAATCAGGGTATGGAGATACACTTATACTCAAAGGCGGACTGTTCATTTATACCTTAACCAATTTTGAAAGTAGAGCAACAATTGATGTCGATTTCCTGCTCCATGGATACTCTAATTCAATAGATGATTTAAAAAAATTGATTTGTAAAATCATCGACATGCCAACAGGCAACGAATATATAGAAATGCGAGCAAAAGGCTTTAAGGAAATTTCTCCACAAAGAAAATATCACGGTATCAGTACTCAAATTATTGCTCAAATAAAGAATGTACGTGTGCCATTCAACATTGACATTGGTGTGGGTGACATTATATTTCCCCGTGCCGAAGAGCGCACAATCAACACGCAGCTTCCAGACTTTGAGGCACCTGTAATTAAAACTTATTCACTTGAAAGCACCATTGCCGAGAAGTTTGATGCTATATTGCAGCGCTTTGAACTGACAGGTAGAATGAAAGATTTTTACGATATTTACTATCTTTCAAGGACATTCGATTTTGACGGAGAGAGATTGCAATCCGCTATCTTTAACACTCTGCAGCGGCGTGGTACACCCTACGATAGAGACAGCTTTAAGAGGGTTGTTTCACTTGCCGATGACGAGGATATGCAAAAGCGTTGGAAATATTTTTTGAAAACAATAAAAGATGATACACTTGAGTTTCCACTTGTCATTGCTGAAATCCAGACTTTCCTTGAGCCTGTATTTGATGCGATAATAAATGAGGTGGAATGGCAAAAAGTTTGGATAAGTAATACTGGAATATGGTCGGTTATGAAAGAAGGTGGCGATTGTGGCAAGAGCAGTTAACGATGCAACATTGCAAAAAGCTGGCGATATATATCAATATTTAATTGCATTAAAAGATTGCTTTGAATTGTCAGATGGTGATACTTTGCAAATTGAAACAAATGGCGACGTGAGCATTATAAACGATATGGGAGGGCGCTTTCAGAAAGAAGTAAAGCATCATTTCGGTAAGAATTCTATTTCGGACAGAGACATAGATTTTTGGAAGACACTTGCAAATTGGTATGTAGACTATGAGCGAGTGAAAGGTTTCTCCAACTATATACTTAGTACTACATCTTCAATTAAAGACAGCTCTCCCTTCTACAATTGGAATAGCATAACAAAGTTTGAGAAGTTAAACTGTCTAAAATCGATAGGTGCTGCCTCGAAAGGCAAGGAAAAAGAATTCAGAAGCCAATATAACAGAATTTTTGGGGATTCCTATGATGAAAATCATCTATTGGTAATTTTAGATAAATTCACAATAGAAGCCGCCAAGCCTTCAATTGCTGGCATTTCTAATGAATTCTCCAAATATGTAGGTCATATTCCTTCCGAAAACAGGGATGGTTATATTGGCGCTTTGCTTGGTGAAATACTAATCAAAGTCAAAAACCCGCCACACAAATGGGAAGTGACAAAGTCTGCATTTGATGAGATTTTACAGGCACAGACGGTAGCGTATGGGACTAAAGGAACCGCACCGCTACCAAATGAGTATGCAAAGGCTGAACTTCCTACAGATAAAATTACTACGTTCGAACAAAAAAAGTTTGTTGCGTCCATTCGGGAGATTAAATACGAAAAAATGGTTCCAAGTGCTATGTCAGATTATTGGAAAGCAGATTTAACCGTTGCTAAATATTTCAGGGACAACCTTATGTATTTAGAAAGTCTTGAGGCATATACGGAAGATTTGTCTGTAAAATTGCGATATAGTAAAGCGAATAGCGATTTGAATGCTGAAGGGGCAACTGAGCAAGAACAAATACGGATTTCCAAACAACTTTATAATGACGTAATGGTTTGGAATGCTAATGATTTCGGGTCAATAATTCGTAATCAAGGTTACTTCCAGAGGGGAATTATACATAACATAGTAGATGAAACGGATTTTAAATGGAAAGTAGGTGAAGAAAAGGATGAGCATTAATTACATCAAAAGACTGTCAATGAATCCACATTTTTATTCTTTACTAATGCAAAGCTTTCTCTCTGGCTACGAAAAACCATGTGAGATAAAATTACCGTTTATGGCAATTCCCATTTTACTATATGCCGAATCACGCGAAAAATTAGTGAACGCAAATAAACGAAGCCGAATAGATACATTGTTTCAATCTCCTCAAACTATTAATGAAAACAAGATTTCTGGAAAAACACGACTGTCAGGCTATGTGGATAGATATAATTCACTTAAACAATATTGCAAAGAAGCAATTATCATCTTATCCTCTGAGAAAAAAATAGCCCTCGAAAAACACAGGATTTTCCTGCTCCAAAAAATTGATTATAAATGCTTTGAAGGCAATATCCGAGAATGGATTAAATGTGCATTTTATCTTGGAGTTGTCTTTTCTAAAGCAACTGAAGATCATCTATCTTTCTTTTTAGGAGTTGATACAAAATGAAAAGCTATATAAAATCCATCATTATATTTGATAAGAATGGAGAAAAGAGAGTCGTTCCGCTTAAGCAAGGGGTTAATATAATTACTGGCGAATCAAAAACAGGCAAAAGTGCATTGGTAGAGATAATCGATTATTGTTTATGTAGTACACGGTGCACAGTACCTAAAGGGAAGATAACCGAATTCGCTTATCTTTACGCTCTTGTAATGCTTATAGGGAATAGCACCTATGTTATTGCTCGTTATAATTGGGATGATGGCGGAAAAATGTTTTTTTCAAAAGAATCCGAGGACTTTTCTCCTGCAAATTTAGAGATAAACTATTTTGCAGAAAAAACTGCTTTACCATATAAAGATGTAAAAAATGAAATTGAATGTGCACTGGGATTATTTATAACTAATATGGCGACTGATGCAGACCAGCAAGGCAAAAAGGCGTCATTAAGGAATATGGTTTCTTATTTGTTCCAGCATCAAAATTTAATGGCAAGCAAGTTTGCACTTTTCTATCGGTTCTCTGACTTTTATAAGAGAAAAGATGTAATAGATCAATTTCCTGTTTTTGCAGGAATGATTAGTCAGGAGTATTATAGCGACTTAATACAATTAAATACCTTAAAAGCGCAATTAAAACAAAAATACAAAAAGCAGAAAACTAATGAAAAAACCACAACATACATTAAAGAAAATCTTTCTCCGCTTTTAACAGACTATTTTGCTTTGCTTGAACAAAATTTTGATGGAAGTATTTCAGCGCAAAAAATGCTTGAAATAGCTTCTAATTTACCAGAGTTTGATAATACACAACTTTTTGGCGAAAATAAAATAGCAGAGCGTTACGGTGAATTAAACGCTGAATTAGAAAATCTGAGAAATGAAGAACGGGAAATCTTATTAAAAATTAAGAATATAGATAATGCTTCCGATACGGGCAATTCTTTTTCCCAGATGCTAAAAGATTTAAAGCAACAGACAAGTGTAGCTGGAATAGAAACAGACGAATATACCTGTCCCCTTTGCGGTCATGAATGTCAAGAAATCAGTGGCAACGATTCGAAACTTATTGAAGCTACAAACTGGTTAGATGACGAATTGAAAATTACTGCAAAATATACCGCTGATTTTTCCGAAGATGTTAGAAAGCTTAACGAAACTCACTCAAAGATTGAGGAAAAAATACGAGATGTTTGGAGACAGATAAAAATAATCGAGGAAAAATTCATTACATCAAAAGCACTTGTTTCAAAGAGAGAAAAAGTAAATTATGCGAAAGCGAGGATAGCTTTATATGCTGAAATGAGCAACTCTGGTATATTTGAAACAGTTGATGGTGATATTGAGGAACTCAAAGAAAAAATAGCCAGGCTTGAAGAAAAAATCAAAGGATTTGATGTTGATAAGAAGATGTCAAAGGCTGAGAGCTTTTTGTCAGACAATATGAATCGGCTCTCATTAACGCTTGATTTTGAAGATGAGTATAGACCTATTGATTTGAATTTTGGCTTGACAGACGGCAGCTTTGACATTTACCAACACCAGAAAAGCAACGAGAACATCCGTCTATACGAGATGGGAAGTGGTGCAAACTGGGTTTCTTGCCACATTGCTCTGTTCTTAAGCTTTCTACATTATTTTTCAGCTCAAGAAAATTCGCCAATGCCGCTGATTATGTTCTTCGACCAACCAAGTCAGGTATATTTTCCGCAAGGCGATGATAAAGGCGAAATTGCTCAAGCGGATTTAATTGCTGTCAACAAGATGTATAAGACTATTTTTGATGAAATCAATTTTATTGGTAAAGAAACAGGAACATTGCCCCAACTCATACTTGTGGACCATGTTGATGGTAATAATTTGGAATGCAAACAAGAGTTTGGTGGGTATGTTCGTTGTAACTGGAGAAATGGGCGAGCATTAATTTGATTGATATGTATGAAATATACTATTTTCAAAAATTTCGACCCAGAGAAGCATCGGAAATGTTCCACATGGCAAAAGGGGCTGAAAACGCTGGGTTTAGCGGCTTTTGGGTACATACCGCGGAACACGCAGTCCTGCACCAGCACCCGCTGCGCACCGGCGGCAATCTCGCTACCGAGCGTCACACCGCCGTGGCCGTTTTCCATCAGGCAGTTGCGGATGATCAGGTCCTCGGTCGGCCTTTTATAGCGTTGCCCCATGTAAATTTTGCCGGATTTAACGGCGATGCAGTCATCTCCGACCGAGAAGTGTACCCTCTGCACAAGCGTTCTGCGGCAGGATTCAATATCCAAACCATCGGTGTTCGGGGAAATTTTGGGGTTCTCCACAGTCAGATTCAAGAGCTTTACATCGTCCGAAAAATAGGGATGCAGGTTCCAGGCCGGGGAATTGCGGGTCGTAAATCCCTCCAGCAGCACATTCCGGCAGCGGTTCAAAAAGACCATTCTGGGGCGGTAGGCACCGCGTATCTGGCGGAAGCCATGCCACCAGTTTTCGTAGCTGGCCTGTCCATCCAGGATGCCCTTGCCGGTGATAGCGACATTTTCCACATCCTGACCGTGCAGCATTGCCGTGAACATCGGCAGCGGGTTTCCCTCCCAGCTGCCCAGGTTTACCTCCTGCGTGTCATCCCAGCAGGGCAGCATACCGGGTACAATCGCAAGGTCCTCGCGCCGGGTCGCGCCCAGCAGCACAGCGTTTTCTTCCAGCTCGATCGTGGTATTGCTCTTTAAAAACAGTGATGTAACGGCATAGCGTCCCGCAGGAATCCTCACGATGCCCTGTGGCGGGCAGCAACTGATTGCTGCCTGGATGGCCAGGGTATCATCCCGGGTACCATCCCCTGCCGCGCCGAATTTGCGCACGTTCAACACAGCGCTTTCCTGGGCGGTGCGCAGATGGACCGTAGCAAACGGCCCACCGTCACGGCTTGCTTCCAGGTCATACCCGGTGTCAGGCAAAAGCGCATCAATGGTAAGCACCATCTTGTCCGATGTGAACTGGCGCACACCGTCGCGCGATGCAATGCGGACACTGTACGGCGCGGTTTGGTAGGCACCGCCTGCCTCAAACGCCAGGACCGCTTTGCGGGAGGATATCCAAACCGCCGTCCATTGGACGGCCGGTTTTGTCTGCTTCATAGCAACCCCATTTTGGCAAGTTCCCGACAGCGAAGTTGCTCACTGACCGCGTATTTCCACATCGGTCCATGCGGGTCCTGCACATTTTTCATCACATGGTCTGCATACAGGGTGCAGCGCTCCGGATGCACCCAACCGCAACGCACTGCCTTGTATATTGCTGCGGCTATACGCAGATCAGCAGCATCGGGCTTTTCTGCTATAGAGAGCGTGATCGCTTGTCGCAAAGCATCCACCACAAATCGGGCATACTCGTACATTTCGATTGTGATGCTTTCTGCGATGTCCGCCAGCATCAACAGATAGTCTCCGTATTCAGCTTCCGTCAATGGATACTGCGCAGCCAGCTGTACTACTTTCTGCAAGGCTGCCCGCAGCTGCGGATATCGCTGCTTTCCACCGTAGTTTGTCTCCCACCAGAACGCCGTAGTCAAGCCGGCGTTGCATTGTTCCAGAGTATCCGTCTGTAGTGCTTCCTGTACGGCTTGTTCTGCTCGGGTTCTGACCGCATCCCACACCTGTTTGTCGTGCGTTTCCCGGAAAGACAGTAGCAGATACCGGCTCAATCCGGCATGAACTTCAGTGCCATTCTGCACCGCCTGTACCATACCTGCAGCCCACGAGATCGGCACTTTCACAGGTTGGCCGACAACGTCGGCATAGTTTTCCCTGCTTTTCCATTGCCAAAAGGTATCTTGATCGTATTGCATACTCTTCACCCTTTCACCGCGCCAGCGGAAATGCCGTCGATGAAGGCATCCTGCGCGCAGAAGAAAACGACCAGCTGCGGGATGATGGAGATAAGGGAGAGAGCCAGAATGCGGTTCCAGTTGAAACCGCTGTCAGCGTCCATGGACAGCTTGACGAAGATGGACATCGGGTATTTGCTGGGGGTCTGGACATAAAGCAGGGGACCCATGTAGTCGTTGCAGCTCCACATGAACTGGAACAGACCGCAGGCTACCAGAGAGGGGCTCAGCATCGGGGCAATGATCTTGTACAGGATCTTGACCGGGCCGCAGCCGTCGATGGCAGCCGCCTCGTCCAGATCGTGGGGGATGCTGCGCATGAACTGCACCAGCTGGTAGACGAAGTAGGTCTCGGTGGCAAACAGGGTCGGCACCCACAGGGGCAGGTAGAAGGGGCTGTTGATCCAGCCGAAAGAGTTGTACATCAGGTACTGGGGCACATTCAGAACGACCTGCGGCAGGAACAGGGTGGAGATCATGATGCCGAACATCAGGTCACGGCCCTTGAACTTAAAGCGGCTGAAGCCGTAAGCGGCAATGACAGAGCTGATGACGGTAAAGATGACCTTGGGGATAACGAAGCTGTAGGTGTTGATGAAGGCGCGCCAGATGCTGATGTCGCCGCCGTAGTTCTGGCTGACGGCGTCAATGTAGCCCTGCAGCGTGGGGTTGGCAGTCAGGAAACCGATGCCGGAGAAGATCTCAGCGTTGGACTTGAAGGTGGCGCCCACCATCCAGACCAGCGGGTAGATCATGATAACGCCGACAAGGATCAGCACAAAGTACTGGAAGAAACGGCCGATTTTATGGGCGGTAGAAAGTTTCATTTTTCAATCCTCCTTAATCAGCGTAGTAGACCCAGTGCTTCTGGCTGGTGAAAGCGATCACAGTCAGCAGAGCAACGGCAATGAACATGACCCAAGCCAGCGCACACGCCATACCCATCTCATTAGACTTGAAGGCGTAGTTGTAAACCAGCAGGGAAACAAGCGTAGTGGCATTGCGCGGGCCGCCCTGCGTGATGATGTAGGGGCCGTTGAATTCCTGAAACGCCTGTGCGATCTGGGTGACAAGGTTATAGAAGATAACGGGGGTGATCATCGGCACGGTGATCGAGAAGAACTGCTTGGTCTTGGAGGCACCGTCGATGGTGGCGGCCTCATACAGATCGGCGGGAACACCCTTCAGGGCAGCGAGG
>OGKK01000566.1_pt1 | contig 13439 bp, 6 predicted proteins | sample 1572401 | NCBI WGS metagenome assembly OGKK01 (sample SAMEA2582155, study PRJEB24529) | metagenome | biome: Human gut stool | place: China | collected 2011 | reverse complement strand
ATTGGCAGCACCGTGGATAATATGTCCGCCTTCAAATGCAGCACCGGTCTTATGTGCCATTGAATGAACGATACCGAGTAATGCGTTGGAGAATGCCATACCTGCAAGACACTGTGCGTTGTGCATAGAATCACGGGCTGCCATATCTCCGTTGTATGACTTAATCAGTGTTTCATGAATCATCTTAATTGCATGAAGTGCCAGTGGGTCTGTATAATCGCAGTTTGCGGTTGATACATACGCTTCAATGGCATGTGTCATTGCATCCATACCTGTATGGGCTACCAGCTTTACAGGCATTGTTTCAGCCAGTTCAGGGTCTACGATTGCAACATCCGGTGTGATTTCAAAATCAGCCAGCGGATACTTAATACCTTTTTCGTAATCTGTGATAACTGAGAATGCCGTAACTTCCGTTGCTGTACCGGATGTAGAAGATACTGCACAGAAATGTGCTTTTTTACGAAGCTTCGGCATACCGAATACCTTGCACATTTCTTCAAATGTAATGTCAGGATATTCATATTTTACCCACATTGCCTTTGCTGCATCAATCGGAGAACCGCCGCCAATCGCTACAATCCAGTCCGGTCCGTATTCTTCCATAACCTTAGCACCCTTCATGACAGTGTCTACTGACGGGTCGGATTCGATGCCCTCAAACAGTTTTACTTCCATTCCTGCTTCTTTTAAGTAGTCTTCTGCCTTCTGTAAGAAGCCGTTGCGCTTCATAGAACCGCCACCTACGCAGATAATGGCTTTCTTACCTTCCAGTGTCTTTAATGCCTCTAATGATCCTTTTCCGTGATATAAGTCTCTTGGTAATGTAAAACGTGTCATAACTCAAAATCCTCCATATACTATGTATTTTGTTGAATGTCCCCGCAGGACTTTGTTAATTTTTCAACAATCTTGAGTTTATTATAGTATTATCTGCTGTGAATTGCAAGTGCTTTTTTTGAATTTTTTGTATGTTTTACATAAATTTTTCAATACTTTTATAAAACAGATTTTACAGCCGCTACAACATTTTCTGTTGTAAATCCGAATTTTTCAAACAGTGATGCCGCAGGACCGGATGCGCCAAAGCCTGTCATGGAAACTACTTTGCCGTCTAAGCCCACGTAACGGTACCAGCCGAAGTCTGAAAGCGCTTCGACCGCAACTCTCTTCCGGCATGCCTTCGGAAGAACGGATTCCTTGTATTCTGCTGTCTGTTCTTCAAATGCTTCCATACTCGGCATACTGACAACACGCACGTCCACGCCGTCTTTTGCAAGCTCTGCCTTTGCATTAACTGCCAGTTCTACTTCCGAACCACTGGCAATAATGATGGCATCCGGCACTTCCTTCTTAGAATCCTCTAAGATATAGCCACCCTTTAATGCTTCCTTTGAAGAACCCTGCATCTGTGAAAGATTCTGTCTTGTCAGCACAAGTGCTGTCGGCTGGTCTTTTGAAGTAACTGCACGGTACCATGCCGCTGCGGTTTCTGTTCTGTCACACGGTCTGTATACACAGAAATTTGGCAGGGAGCGGAATGCCGCAAGCTGTTCAACCGGTTCGTGTGTCGGTCCGTCTTCTCCGACACCGATGCTATCATGTGTAAAGATAAATGTCAGCGGCAGATTCATTAATGCGGACAGTCTTGCCATTGGCTTTGTATAATCACTGAATACAAAGAATGTCGCTACAAATGCCTTTAATCCGCCATGCAGTGCAAGTCCGTTGCCGATTGCCGCCATCGCCTGTTCCCTGACACCGAAATGCAGATTGGTGCCTGCATAATTGTCTTTTGAAAAATCACCGGCATCCTTCATGTTTGTCTTATTGGACGGTGCAAGGTCGGCTGAACCGCCAATCAGGTTTGGCATGAGCTGTTTAATTTCATTTAAAATGCTGCCGGATGTGCTTCTGGTTGCTTCCGGTTTTTCTGCTTTCTTCCAGTAATCTTCTGAATCAAACAGCTTTGATAAATCATATCCGTTGTAATAAGCATCCCATTTTTCTGCCATATCCGGATATTCTTTTCTGTACTTTTCAAATAATACATTCCATTCATCTTCAACTGCTGCTTTCTTCTTGGCAGCTTCGTTGAAATGATCATATACTTCCTGCGGAACAGTAAATGCTTCCTTGCAAGGCCACTCTAAATATTCCTTTAAAGCCGCAACATTTTCTTCACCGAGCGGTTCACCGTGTGCGCTTGCCTTACCCTGCTTTGCAGGACAGCCGTATCCGATAAGTGTATTAACCTTGATAAGTGAAGGTCTTTCCTTATCAGCCTTAGCCTCCTCAATAGCTTTACCGATAGCTTCAATATCATTGCCATCAGCAACCTCGATTGTCTGGAAGCCAAATGCTTCAAATCTCTTCATTACATTTTCTGTAAATGCAATATCTGTGCTTCCCTCAATTGATATGTTGTTAGAATCATAGAATACAATAAGCTTTGAAAGACCTAATGTTCCTGCAAGTGAGAAACACTCTGATGAAATACCTTCCATCATACATCCGTCCCCACCAAGTACATATGTGTAATGGTCAACTACATTGTATCCGTCTTTATTGAATACTGACGCAAGATGTGCTTCTGCCATAGCCATACCTACTGCCATAGCCATACCCTGTCCAAGAGGTCCTGTTGTTGCTTCAACACCAACTGTATGACCATACTCTGGATGTCCAGGTGTCTTAGAACCCATCTGTCTGAAATTCTTCACATCATCTAATGAAAGATTACCAATTCCAAGTAAATGGAACAATGAATAAAGAAGCATTGAACCATGTCCGCCAGAAAGAACGAATCTGTCTCTGTTCTCCCACTTAGAATCAGCCGGATTGTAATTCATATGGTTAGTCCACAATTCATAAGCTGTTGGTGCAGTTCCAAGCGGAAGTCCAGGATGTCCTGAATTAGCCTTCTGGATTGCATCTGCTGACAATACCCTGATTGCATTAATTGACATTTCATCGATGTTAGTCATAGTTTCCTCCCTGTGTAAGCACATCTGTGCATAATATTATAAGTTATCTGTCTTTAAAATCTGCCTCTGTCAAGAATATAACATCACCATTCTCGCTTCTCTTCTTCTTAAGTCCACCAAAGAATCTTCTTGATGCTCTTCTTTCAGAGTTGACAATTGCCTGATTGATTATTTCCTTGATATCATCAAGTTTAATATTATCATTCACATTATGAAGTTTGTCAATCTTAAGATACAGTTCCAGTAATGCATCATCATCAACCTCATACTGTCTCTTTCTTGCGAATCTCTTCGCCATCTCAACAAGCTCATTAACTGTGTACTGCTTAAGAACAATTCTGTGATTGAATGTCTTGGTAAGCTCAGGATTAAAGTTGATAAGAACATTCATGTCTGTATCTGAATCTTCAAATATGACAATCATTCTTCCTGTATCCTGTTCAAGACAGTTAAGCAGTTCATTAATTCTCTTAGGCTGGATTGTTCCTGCGCCTTCAACGATAAGAGCTGTTCCCTTAAGTCTTCCCATTGCCTTGGCAATACCTCTCTGGTTAATACTCTCTCCTGATGTCTTAGCAATCTTCTTTGGCTGGTCTGGATATAAAGTATTAATAGCTCTTATTATAGTTCTTGCAAGGTCTGTCTTATCAGAACTTGAATTACCAGAAATAAGAATATTTCCTGATGCTGATGAATTCATCTGCATTTCATCGTCAATTGTATCGAAAAGATCAGCTAACTGTTCCTCAAGTCCTGGCATATCTCTGTACTTTCTGAATATCTTTGCCAGCTCTCCTGTAAGCTTCTTCTCTATCTGCTCAGTTTCTTCAATCTCTTCTTCCATAGTCAATGGCTGTTCTTCTTCCTGTCTGGTGAATGGAATTACTGTTTCTTCCGGCTCAACACCTGCAGCTACCTCATCTAGTACAACAGCCTCCTCACCTTCTTCTTTATTGTCTTTATTATCAATATCTTCATTCATAATTGAATTGATATCTGAAATCATTGATTCTGACACAGTTGGTATCTGTGCTGTAACTAAAGGAATATCTTCATTCTCTATAGCAGTTGCTACCTGCTCTAGTCTCGCTGCAGCCTTACCTGTTCTTATTGCAAGATCCATTCTCGCTGAATCAACTGCCATCTGTGCAAGAGCTGCTCTCTTTGCTTCTTCCTTATCAATCTCCTTACCATCAGCCAGTACTTCTGCTTTCTTCTGCTCTACAAGCTTTTCATAAGCTGCACTTTTCTCGTCTTTCTCATCAAGATAACGCTCAAGCTCTGACTTTGAGAATTCCTTAGTATCCTGCTTGCCATACTTTTCTTCTCTTACAGACTGCATCCACTCTGTTATATCCATCTGGCCTTCAATCTGGTCATCATCTTCCTGAGCTTCTGCATCATCATTAACAACCTGTTCAGCTACAGGAGCTGGAGTCTTAACCTCCTCTGCAGGCTGTTCTTCCTTATTCTTAGAAGCTGGTACAAATGTCTTAACATCAGCATCTTCTTCCTCATCACCGAACAAGTCACTCATCTTGGCAGCAAGCTCTTCCTGAAGATTTCTTGTATCATATAAATTGTTATATTCAGGTACAGGAACATTAATATCTATATTCTCTGCTTCCTTATTGATTCTTTCCTCAGCTTCTTTTCTCTGTTCAGCTTCGTCTTCTTTATTGATCTGCTCATAGTTATCAGCTAACTTCTGCTTTGCATTCTCAATAAGCTCCTTAAGTGAGACATTTGCCTTATTAATCTCGCTTGAGAAATTCTTCTCTCCATCTTTGCTAAGTGTCTCAGAAACCTCTGGCTTCTCCACCTGAGGAGTCTCTATCTTAGACATAACAACAGAGCTGTCCTTAGTATCATCAGCATCTTCATCCTTATTCAGAGCTTTCATTAAAAATGCTTTGATATCATCATTCTGGTCGTTCTGTACAAGGTCTATTGAAAGAGGTCCTTCCTCCTGTTCCTTAGCAAACTCAGGAACATTCAGACTTACCTCTGGCACTGGCTGTTTACCAGTTGATTTCTGTTCTTTCTCATCTTCTTCACGGAAAACATCTTCAACTTCATCTCTCTTAAGATTAGCAAGTTCCTTCTGCTTTGCAAAAAGCTCTTCCTTAGTTGCCTCTATATCTTCCTTTCTTTTTCTTACATCTTCTAAGATACCTTTCTGTGTCTTAGTAAGAACAACACCAAGCTTTTCCTTTAACTGTACTGCTTTCTCAACGTATATACCATCCTGAAACCACAGAACGATATTATCACATGTCTTAATACATTCTTCTTTTCTTCCAGTCTTATAATACAGCTTTGCAAGCTCATACATATACTTCTCATCAATCTCATGCTCCCTGTAATCCTCTAAGATTCCTACAAGTTCATTATCTGATGCATTCTGTGCCTTTCTAAGGTCATAATACAGGATGAATCTGCTCACATCATGCTGTGAAGATTTGCTGTATTCTTCATAAAGCTCGTTAGCATTATCAAAATCTCCAACTTTAATAAAGAATTCAGTAAGCTTATAAACCAGCTTTCTTCCGCCAAGGTTTCTGTTATAAGCAAGAATTGCCATGTCTCTTGCTTCTTCATAGTCCCCGACTGCTTCCTGTACATTAATGGCTGTGGCAAGTGCCTGCCAGTCTTTAATCTTAGTCCAGTTAATATCCTTAGCTATGGCTGCCGCTTCTGTGTATTCCTTTTTCGCTGCCAGCTTCTTAATCTGGTCTATCTTAATTCCTAATTCGTATTTATTCATGATTATATATTCCTCATTCCAATGCTTACTTGATGAATGTTGTGAATAATTTATTTATCGCATTTTACAACTCATTAAAGTTTAGCACAGCCTAAGTTCATTGTAAACCAAGTTCACAGAATTGTTACAAATATGTTACAAAAAATCAAATGTAGCCTGTTCGTAATCCATTCTCGTGTATTCCAATTCTGATTCCTTCGTGCTGCTGTAATAATCAACAACCACAGTCTGCTGCCTTGAATCTACCAGCTTCTGACCTAGTATGTAATTAACATCGAATCTTCCTGTAATAGCAGGAGTTGCACCTCTTGCCGGAACAATAAGCTGGACATGATTAGTTGCAAGCAGCTTGAATATTGGCTCCCATATGTATATATCCTTTGCCGCACCGAATGGGTTATCTATGAATATTGTCTTACCCTCAACACCTTCATTACCTGAAGAATTCATATTAGATATGTAGTTGATAATCGCAATAAGGAACTGGATATATATACCCTGTGACTGTCCTGTTGAGCCAACCGCTTCCTCATATCTTAAATAACGGCTCTGGTCCTTGATTCTCTCTCTCTTATACAGATTAATTCTGATTGAATTCATATCTGTGACAATAACTGAGAAAAGTCTCTTCCATGACAGTCTGTTTCTTATATACTTGAGTCTTTCCGCAGGCTCTTTAAAACTTTCCGCCATAAAAACAGTTTCATCAATATATTCAGACATCTTTTCCTTATATAATTCTTCCTTTATATAAGGAATCTGCAAACTGATTATTGCAATCTGTTCTCCGTCAAGATTGATATTAGACAACTGTGGCAGACGGTCAAGCTCAGTCTTAATATTACTGCATGTCTGGATACAACGATTTTCAAAGTTATCCTTAATCATCTGCATATCCTCTATACCCTTGGCAATGCGGTCTTTTTCTAACTGTATAAATGTGTTCGTCTCATTTAACGATTCAATCATACTTCTGGTCTTAGCCACATTTTCAGGAACATTAAGTGATATCCTTACTTCATCAGCAAGCTCAACTGCATTAAATCCGTTAAGCAGGTCAATAAGCTTAGATTTATTCTTATTAAATTCATCAACCTTCTTATACTCTAATCTGGTAATTGAAGCATATTCTTTATGAACAGCCTCATATTCTGTAAGATTAGCCGAAATTCCTTGTGCATCCTCAGAACGGAATTCTTCTGGAACATGCATGCCCGCATCAGACACGATTCTTTCAAGGTCTTTTCTGCATACAAGAATGTCTTTTAATGAATCAGACATCTGTCTGCGTGTCCTTTCCTGAACCTTGGTGTTATCCTCTAACTTCTTAATAAGTACCTTGTGCTGTGTAATGAATTCATCCGGGTCATCGCATGGGAATTCATTAAAGCTTCCATAATTATTCTCAATCTGGTTAATACCATGTGCGATACTTCCCTCAAGTCTGTTAAGAAGTGCTTCCTGTGACTCAAGCTCTTCCCTTACAGAATCACTGCTCTTCACAAGATTATTAAGAGCATCCTTGGCATTCCTTAACTGCTGTGATCCTGCTGCCATAATCCCACCGGCTTCATACTTTGCCTTAATATCGTCAAATGTATAACCTCTGTACTCTATTGCATCACGACATTTGTTCATAGATGCAGACAGATGGTTCATCAGCGCCTGCTTATCTGCAAAGTCACTGTTCTTCTGTGAAAGTGCTGTCTTTAATCCGGTGAATCTGCTCTCTATTTCATCCTTATCAAGACGGTATGTATCGTCATCGATTTCTATTGAAACATTTTCATCATAATAAGGTGCGTACTGCTCCTCCCATGACTTAATGATTTCATCATATGCCTTTCTTGTACTGTCCTCGAAATCTCTCGCGGTATCATACTCAGAATTAGCAGAAGCTGCTGCCTCCTCGCACTCATATATGCGGTTTCTTGCACTGTCCACATCAGCCTTCAGTCCCTTTAAGCGCTCATACTTTTTATCTATAGAAGTATTCATCTCCATAATACGCGAGAGCAGGCTGCATGTTGTTTCCTTCTCTTCTATATCATCTCTTGTCTGTGCGAGGTTCCTTGAAAGCTGCTCTTTAACCTCATTTAACACACTTCTCTTCTTCTCAGCCTCAATAATTGCAGCCTCGCTGTCAGCAATCTTTAATCTGATTGCTTCTGCCTCGGACGCATCCACCTTTCCAGACGCAGCATTATATACAAGTGCAAATGTATAATCATTCCACACAAGCTCCATTCTGTCGGCCAGCTTTCCTGCCTGCGCCTTATGCGACTCAAGCTCCTCCTGTGCAAGCTTAATCTGTGTCTCAAGCTTTGCCTCATCACGCAGGAACGACATATCCTTTAATGCGAATACAATCAGGTCTTTGTTAATCTCTAACTTAGTATCAATAAGCACCTGCTCGCTTATAACAGGATAAGCAGCCGCACCCTTGCCAAAATCCTTAAGCATCTCATCTGCTTTGATTCTCTCGAAATCGTTCTTTATTATAAATGCGTACTCAATGAAAGGTGTTCTCTTTAATACATCTCTTTTCTGTCCTGCATTCAGGGCTGCAAACCACTCATGTCCCTCAACAACATCTGAACCGTACTGGCTCTCAAGGTATTCCTTAAGCCTGTCTCTTTCAGGACTCTTACAGATATATGTTCCCTTTCTTGCATTGTCAATAAAGTTCTCAAGTTCCTGTGCTGCCTTACACTCTTCTGTATATTCACTGCGCATCTTCTGGTAAGTCTCAAGAATAACCGAAAGCTTTGCCTCGTCATTATCTGCACTGTATATTTCACGGATTTTGCCCATGCGCTCGTTATCAGCATTTCCAGCCTCATCAGCCTTTTCAAGCTTTTCTGACTGCTCTGTAAATATATCAATAAGTGCTTTATTGGCAGATATTGTCTCATTAAGTGACATTAACTGCTGCTGCACATCATTGAATTTTTCGGACATTCTTGTCTCTTCATTCTTTAACAGTTCTTTATCTCTGAATGACTTATCATATTCTTCAGACGCATTTTCACATACGACAGTTCCCGCCTCTGATAAAGATGCTCCAAGCTGTGCCTGTAATTCCTGTATCTCATTCTCAAGATTATCAGAAAGACTGCCAAGACCTGCCGCCTCTTTGTCAGCATTTCTAAGGTTATCCTTAGACTCTGATAATCTGACTTCCAGAGCCTTAACACGGTTAGCTGCTATATCAAGCTTTTCCTTAAGTCTTCTGGTCTCTGTCTCATAGAATTTTCTGTAACCTGCAGCAAGTATCTTTAACTCTGCTGTTATATCAGTATCTTCTCTTAATCTGTTATCTATCGCAATCTGAAGTCCTTTATAGGACTTCTCGTATTCTGCATAATCTTTATAATCACCCGCAGACTCCATCAAAGAAAGCTTTCCTCTTGCCTCTTCAATTGCAGCGTTCTTGAGTTCAAGTGCCTTTCTTGTCTCATTAACAAGGCTCTCAACTCCTGCCATCGAATTCTTTTCAGACATAACCTCTGCAACTGCTATAGCTTCCTTCTCTTGTGCAAGCTCATCATACATCTTAGTGATAAGGTCATCCTGACTCTTAAGTTCCTTATCCTTCTTATCACTTTCCCGCATAGCAACAAGAAGCAGGTCATATAGCTGCTTCTCTATTTCTTCTTTTCTATTGTAAAATGCTTCATATGTCGACAGATATTCTTTAAAACTGTCGATAGCTGCAATCTGACTGTCATATGCTCCAAGCTGTGAGTGTTTCTTTGAAAGCTCCACTAACTTGTCCTTAATATCCATAAGAGTCTGAGCCATCATGCCCTCATCATTATCAACTGACAGCTTGTTATTGAAGGATTTCTGGATAATCTCCTCTATAAGCAGATCCTCAACAACCTTACGGCTTGTCTTATAATTTGACTCGAAATATGTTCTCACATGTCCCTCTGTCTTGTTAATTCCACGCACAATTTCCCATGCACTCTCATATATTCCGTAGTTGCTTATGAAGCTCTGGTAATCACCTTTTCTGTCAAATATCTTAACAACATATTTGTACCCGCCCTTCTCAAGTTCACGAAGATAAGCCTTAAGTCCGTTATATGTAATTCTCTCTCCATTACTTACAAGTGGAAGATTCTTAATATCGTTATCGCCAAACTCCCTGTAGAATATGCAGTAATTAAAGTATTCAACACTTGCTGTCGGTGCAGCTGTCTGTTCCTGTCCATCCTGATTCTCATCGTCTGTGCCTCTTCCCTTTCTTGCACAGAAACCAGTTGTCATGAACCTGAAACCATCCTTCTGATAACATGGATCTAACTTCCACTCAACCAAAGAATGAATACATGTATTACCGCTTCCCTGTCTGAAAAGCTTCTCAATAGGCTGCTTGTCATCAAGTGTGCAGTTAGGAAGCATATTCTGCATAAGAAGCAGCATAAGCAGACTCTTACCACCACCATTGGCAAGGTCATATATAGTATTCTGGCAGTTGAAGCGCATCACGAAATCGTCGTACACCTGTGTACCGAAATTATATTTAACATTATTAACTCTGATTCTGTTAATCTGTGGCATCGCATCCTCCATTCATAAGTTCGGCAAATCGTCCTCTGTAATCATCAAAATAATTCTCTATAAGACTTCTGAATCTGTCTGTCGGATAATATCTGTCCTGACTCTCAACTAAAAGTTCCTGCGCAACGCAGAAATTAAGCACAAGCTTTACCATCCCCGACTTTGAATTTCTTGCTGCTCTCGCTCCTGTCTGATCCTCTACTGTTGTCACCGGAAGCTCGTCCCATGTAAGTGCTATCTGCTTAAAGCTGTTCTCCTCAACCTCATCAAGCACAAGCCCTGTGCTCTTATCGACAATACCACCTGTTGTCTTATCAACATTTTTAATGATGTCCTCAAGTCTTATGAACTCAGCATAAGTTGAACTCATTGTATCTGAATAAAACTCTGTTATTATGTTGTAGATTATGAAATACGCAAGATATAATTCTTTATTAACTCTTAATCCAAGTACATTTCTTAATTCCTCGTTGGAATATCCAAACACCCTGTTATTATCACCTGCACTCACATACAGACCATTGTTATATTCATATATGTTAAGATTAAGTTTCTTAAGTGACATATGAACGATGTCATACACTTCTGCATTATTATTGTATTCCTGATAAAGAGCTGCATTCTCGCCCCTCTCAGACACATTTTCCCCTGTGATAAGCTTGGAAACTATGTCCAGCGCCTTATCTAGATTTCTATTCTCCATGTGCTTCCTTTCGTACCAATTCAACATCTGCCATCATACAGTTATCCGACAATATAACCTGCCCGCCAAGACCTTTTCTTATTGCAAATGTAAAGCTTTCCGTATCTTTAAAGCCTTCCCCTAAGTATGCATCAAGAAATGTATCTTCTCCCGCATCACCGCCAAGTTGGTACTCATCCTTCTGGCACAGATTAACAAAGAAAGAGAAGAAATCTGCATTTCTTAAAACCTGCTCACCATACGCCCTCTTCATTGCATCTGCAAACTGACCTAGTGTTATAATGTCCGATTTTTTCAAACACACAATGAGATTTTTCATAAGGAATACGTAATTATCCTTAATTCTCTTTTCTTCAATCTCATCTGCGAATTCAATATCTTCCGGTCTTTCGTTGCTTATAAGCTCTTTCTCCTCATATCTTGGAGGCTTCACCATAAGCGCATCATCAATGCTTATCAGGTCAAATGTCTTTCTTATGTTCGGCTTTAGAAGCGGACTTAACATTGTGACTAATATATCTGCATTGTCCCTCTTAATCATATCTGAAAGTGCCGATGTGAAATCCATATGGCTTCTTAATCTGCCAAGCTTGGCGCGTCTTACTGCGTCATCGGTCATCTTCTGCATTTCTGTACAATCCTTTAACAACTCGCTATGCCTGTTCATTGCCTGCTTAAGCTGAGTCTCGAGACTGTATATTTCGTTCATCGTCCTGTAATAGCCTTCGCCTGTGCTGCCCGATGCATTAAGCTTCTCAATTGATTTTGCAATAAGGTCACGGTTCTTCTTAAAAAGCTTTTCCTCATCATCAAACCATTTCATTCCTGTCTTGACGAATTCCTCATAAGCCTCTATTCCTGCAAATACATCGCCCGACAGAATTGTCAGCACTTCATTCTTCTTTAACTTAAGGCGGTTGACCTCTTCGTTGATTCTTTCAACCACTTCAACTCCGCCACGGAAGTTCTGTGAATTAATCATTTTCTCAAGAAGAAGCTGGGATACGCTTATCCTGCTCTCGTCCTTGATTTCCTTGGTATCAAGATAGAATTCAATAGCATCAGGGCTTATCGAATACCACACAGTATTGTCTCTTATCGAACTCTCGATTATCTTCATTCTTGATACTCTCTTTTTCCTGTCCACCGGATCAAAATACGAGAATTCAAATGGCCTGCCATCATTCTTTATCTTGTCAAATATATAATCAGCAATCTCCTTGCTGTCCTGTTCATTCAAATCAAGCCCGAAATCTCTCTTAAGTATCAGCCTTAAGAAATCGAGATATTCGGGATATGTAACATCCTTTTCCTTAAAATTATTCTCCTCTATAAAGAAACGGAGAACCGCCATAACTATATAGCCCATATCAAGGATTTCGTATTTGCCATCCTTGAAATTAGAAAATGATGTGTCTATCAGTCTGAAGAAAGGATAATATTTCTTCAGATTAAGCATTCGTTCACGGTGATCCGATATGATATCACCTGTCATATTCTCTGCCATAGTATTCTTCATTTCTGCGCACGCATTTTACACATATTGTCTTAACGCCCGGTGCGCCAGGGCATTAAGCTTAAAGCTTGGTTCTTCACCAAATTTAAAGCTCGGTTCTTCCGTCTAATGCTCTTAAAAGTGTAACCTCATCGATATATTCAAGATCGCCGCCGACAGGAACTCCGCTTGCAATTCTTGTCACCTTAATTCCTGTTGGCTTTATCATTTTGCTTATGTACATTGCTGTTGTCTCACCCTCCAGATTGGAATTAGTTGCGATAATAACCTCGTCAACATCTCCCTGAAGCCTTACCATAAGCTCCTTTAACCTGATATCAGCCGGTCCGATTCCAAGCATCGGGCTTATTGCTCCATGAAGAACATGATATACGCCCTCGTGCTTTCCTGTCTTTTCATATGCCGCCATATCTCTTGTATGTTCAACTACCATAATTGTCTTATGGTCTCTTTTCTGGTCGCGGCATATCGGACACAGTTCTTCATCTGTAAGTGTAAAACACTCCTTACAGTAGTGTATATGCTGCTTTGCATCAATCATTGTGTCTGCAAGGCTCTTAACCTCAGACTCAGGCATGTTTATAATGTGAAATGCCAGGCGCTGGGCGCTCTTCGCCCCAACCCCTGGTAATCTCGACAATTCTTCAATTAATCTGTTAATATGACCACTGTAGATGTCCATTAGAATAAGCCTCCGCCTAATCCTCCAAGTCCTCCAGTAATCTTAGCCATCTGTGCCTGTGACTCTTCTTCGCATTTTCTTAAAGCTTCATTAGTAGCTGCTACGATTAAATCCTCAAGCATCTCTACATCATCTGGATCAACTGCTTCAGGGTCAATCTTAACCTTAGATACTTCTCTCTTACCAGATCGGAAGAGCGTCGTGTAGGGAAAGAG
>OGKK01000557.1_pt1 | contig 13587 bp, 9 predicted proteins | sample 1572401 | NCBI WGS metagenome assembly OGKK01 (sample SAMEA2582155, study PRJEB24529) | metagenome | biome: Human gut stool | place: China | collected 2011 | reverse complement strand
ACCTTATCCATATCGTAATATTTATATTCCCCTAAACGACCACCAAAGATAACATTGGAAATCATTTTAGCCTTTTTAACATATTTTGCGTAAAGGTCTAAATTCTTTACATCGTTCACTGGATAATAGGCTTCTTCGCCGATTTTCCAGTCTTTTGGATATTCTTTAGTTACATATGTAACAGGTTGTGTACCAAATTCAAAGTGTTTATGCTCGATGATACGAGTATAAGGAATTTCGCCTTCTGTATAGTTCACAACGGCAACGCCTTGATGGTTTTCCTCTTCAAGACGTTCTGTTTCAAAGTGAAGGCCACGATATTCTAAAACCCCTTCAGAATAACCAAAGTATTCATCAATAGGACCTGTATAGATGATCGTATCTGCCAAGGCTTCGTATTCATCACGATGTTTAAGGAAGTCAACGCCTAAACGAACTTCGATGCCCTCTAACATGCGTTCAATCATCTTCGTATAACCGCCCATAGGAATGCCTTGGAAACGGTCATTAAAGTAGTTATTATCATATGTATAACGAACTGGTAATCGTTTAATAATGAAAGCTGGCAATTCTGTACATTTACGGCCCCATTGTTTTTCCGTATATCCTTTGATGAGCTTTTCATAAATATCTGTACCTACAAGACTAATGGCTTGCTCTTCTAAGTTCTTTGGTTCACTTGTAATAGCAGCCCGTTGTTTTGTAATGATATCCTGTGCCTCTTTTGGAGTATGAATATTCCACATTTTAGAGAATGTATTCATATTAAACGGCAAATTGTACATTTCACCTTTATAATTTGCTACAGGGCTATTTACATAGTGATTGAACTCAGCAAATTGATTAACATAATCCCACACATGCTTCAAAGATGTATGGAAAATATGGGCACCATACACGTGAATGTTAATATCATCTTTACTTTCACAATATAGATTACCTGCTATATGACTGCGACGATCGATAACAAGTACAGATTTACCACGCTTATGCGCCTCATGGGCAAATACAGCACCAAATGGGCCCGCCCCAACTACTAAATAATCAAATTGTTTTTTCATATGTATATCCTTATTTTTTCATTCCAAGACATAGCAATCGTGAATAATGATTTTTTCTTAAAATATAACCTATCAAGATAGATAGAATTGTAGATGCTAAGAAGCACACAATAAAAGCTTCATAGTACAATCCTAATTTAGACCAAAGTACAATTCTGAATGGAATTTTAACAATATCACTAAAGATATAAACATCCATGGAGACAGTACCTAAAAAGATCAAAAGTGTTTTATATAATCCGATTCTAGATGAGATTTGGTTAGCTATATAGTATGTAATAGTAATCCCCGAAACTGCTGTTATAAGAGTAAGTATTTTAAACACATTAATATCATGTAGTAATGCATAATTACCTACACTAAAAATCACAAGAGATGTAAGGGCTACTCCTGCGGATTTCATATAATCTAATAGCATATATTTCTTTATATATAAGCCTAAGATATAGAAGAATTGGAAGTACAATATCTTTGATACCATAGGTACAGAAAAGATATTTAATACATCAGATAACATGCCAATGATGAAAGATAAGATTAATAAACCTAAATTTACACGTTTAACCAATAAGGCAATAATGATTGAAATAAAGAACAAGCAATATAAAAACCATAGTTCCCCATCCGGATTAATGCCTATAAATATTTTCCATATATCTTGCGGATATATCTGCTGACTTGCAAATTTTGATAAAGCTAATTTGAAGGGAAAATACAATAAACCAATAGTGAAATAAGGAACCATTAACCGTATACTTTTATCTTTTACGAATTTTTGGAAGCCCTCTTTCAAAGGTATATGCATAAAATAGCCAGCTACAAAGAAGAATACAGGCATATGGAAGCTATAAATTATAGTCCGCATCAAATATAAAGGATAACTAGCAATACCGCTAGCACTTGCTTGGTCTGGAACAGAATGGCCCAAAACAACAAGCAAAATTGCAATCCCCTTCATAATATCAAAACTACTATCCCTCATAATCCCCCGACTAATAAGCCCCTTTCGATTTAACGACAGCCAACACAGTTTTCAATAAATATACAATATCGATCCACACAGACCAGTTATGAACATACCAAGAGTCCATTAATACCCGTTCTTCATAGGTAGTATCGCTACGACCGCTCACTTGCCATACACCGGTAATCCCTGGTGGTACAAGGTAAAAGTCGTTGATATAGTCGCCGTATTTTACGATTTCATCGCGCACGATAGGGCGTGGACCTACAAGACTCATATCCCCAACGAGAACATTCCACAATTGTGGCAATTCATCAAGACTCGTTTTACGTAGGAATTTACCAATTCTTGTAACACGAGGATCATCTTTTAATTTGAAATCTCGTTCCCATTCTTCACGAGCTGCAGGATTTTCTTTCAAATATACCTCTAGCGCCTCTTGCGCATTAGGCACCATGGAGCGGAATTTATAGCATGGGAACTCTTTACCACCTTGGCCAACGCGCTTGTGGCCAAATACGATAGGACCTGGAGAATCTAGATAAATCAATACAGCTACGATGGCGAGAATTGGCAAAATCAAGATGCCACCACAAACAGTAGCAACAATATCAAAGATGCGTTTCATAATACGGTTAGATTTACGAGCCAAGTTATTTTGTACCCGCAATACAACGGCTTGCTCTTCCATCATGCCACGCGCCGTAATGTTACTTGTAGGCAAACCGAATAACTCAGGTACAAAGGCAACGCGCTTTACTAATAGTTGCAAGTGATTAATCAAGGATACTAACTTTTTAGGCTCTAACCCTGGTGCACAAATAAGGACTGTTTGTACTCCTGTATCTTTAATAACTCTTTCAACATCAGAAAAAGCACCGAGACATGGATATTCTTGAGCAATGGTAGAGGATTTAGGATTATCATCTACATAACCAATAATCTTATAGGTAGCAATTGGCATACGATCTAAAGATTTCTTTACGAGCTCTGCTGTTTTACCTGCACCAACGAGAAGGACTGGTATATTTAAGTATCCTGCTTTTGAAAGAATTTTACCTACAATAAAACGACTACTAAAGATAAAGAGCAGCATAAATAGATAGGCAAAGATAACAAAGAGTCGAGATACATCGTTGATTACATGACCTGTGTACATGAGCACAATGGATACAACAACGCCAATAGTGATACTACGGAATAAGTTCTTCATCGTATCCCAATAAGGAGATACTACAGAATAGGCATTATTGAGCAATAATATGGCTAAAAATACGAAAGGTATAACACCATATACATAGATTTCATCTACCTTAAAATTTGAACTTACCTGTAACCATGGCAAGTTTAAACGCAAATGATAGGCAGCTAATGTGCCTAACACAATAGAAATATAATCTGCTATAAGCACTATGATTTTGCTAATAAGCAATTTGTTGTGATTATTATATCCAGAACTATTCATACTAATACCCCAAACTATAAAAAAGGTTGTTTTCTCAATACAATTTTTAAGAAAACAACCTCTAAACCATACGAATACAATGTACCAATATTTACATATATTGTATCATATTCAAAAGTTTAAAACTATGAAAAAACATAGATTTTAGCTATCTTTTATGCAGTTTTTTGGAGATTTTGGGTCTATTTAAATTAGACATAAAAATCAATTAAATAATGCGTAAATATTTCCTAAATAATCCTGTGATTCTCAATTAACTCTCAATTGTTTTCAATTGAATCATGATGCCCATAACAATCCAAAACATGCGAATACCAGATGAATTTCCCCACGTATAATCAACTGATCCAAATAGGAATAAATAACTAATTAAACCTACAAGGATTGATAGATCATAAGGGTTTCTTGTCTTCACATAGTGTTTCAACGATTTACAGAACATAAAAATTGAGAATCCTAAGAAACCAACGAGGCCTAATAGACCAGATTCAGAGGCTATTTGCAATAAATTATTATGAGAATGGCCCAAATCTTGAGTTTCTTGTTTTAATTTATAGTGCTCTCGATATGTTTTTTGCCATAATCCAGGACCAACACCTGTTACAGGGTGGTCCATAATCATTTGCTTATCTGCTTCCCATACATAGATACGGCCCAAATTTGAACCATCTGTGCTTATATTAAAAGTACTTTCAAAACGAGCTACATAGGCTTGATTGCTACTAAATGCATATCCTATACCTACAACAGCTACAAGTAGTACTAATACATAGCGAATATTTACAAAGCAATAGCGCAATGTAATGAGCGCACCATTAATGCCATTAAATAACCAGGAACCACGGCTTTGGTTCCCCCACATGCCTAATAGCATGCCAAACAAAGAAAATACAGCAGATTTTCTTACATACGAAGGAAATCTCTTATCATAGGCAGCAATTAATGCTAATGGAAAAGCCAATGTTAACAACATGGCTAGTCCCATCATAGAGCCGTGTATAACACCACCTGCACGACCTCCTGGTCCTAAGTTATAGCCCAGTAAATATTGTGCAAAGGCCGATATAGCATCGATGCCCATATACACAAAAAATACTGATAATATGGCGTATAATTTGCGAGAACTCTTAATACATAGCAGAATTGGGACGATGACTAATACCTTCCAAACCCAAATATTAAAGAAATATTTTGTGGTCACCGCTATATCATTACTAATTAATGCGGACGGCAATACGCATAGTAACATGCCTAAATAAGCCCATCCATATTGGCGTATCGATTGTGGTATGGAGATTTCATGTCGCCTATACCAGCACGTTATTAAGGTCATCAATATAATGAGGCCATATAGTAAATTCCCTAATGCCATAGATGACCGAGTCGTACATATCATGAGTGAAATGAGTACGGTCAGTACCATTTCAGAATTTTTAAGTATCCAAGATTGCATACTAACCCCTTTTTCCCAACATAGTTACAATCTACTATTTATCATAGTGGTATCTATCCCCTTTATAGATATTATTTTACTCGTAACAATGGTCGTACATGATTTTGAATTTCTTGTTCATATTGATCGAGTAATTCATAACGTTTTCTGTATTGACTACGTTTTTGTGATTTAATCTCTTCAATGGGTTTACGATATTCCTCTAATGGAATTTTGAAGAACCGTTCATCACTACATACAACACCGCCAGATTCCTCCCATAATGGATCTAGCTCAGCTACCTTAGCACGGTGACCGCGAACTAAGTGGGTATTTGCGTAAAAGCCTTCATCAGAAACAGCGTAAATAGATTCTACCTTACAGATGGCTGCAATATGGCGCAATAAGAACATGATAAAGTTTTTTGGTCGATATCCAAACATCTTTTTAGTCACTGTTTTAGCATTATCTAGACCATCTTTATAGCCTTGAATTGTACCAATCCACATAGCAGGTTCCCCATTAAAACCTTTGCCAAAGCGGAAATTAGCATGGTATACGCCTTGTTTACCCAAGGTTAGTAACAAGGTTAAGAAACCTTCTTTTCGTTGACCTGGTCCATAATATAAACGGGCTACCATATCAAGATCTTCTGATTCCCATACGATAAAGCCACGATTCATACGGCTTACATCGTCATAAATATTATCTGGATCTACAGAGTACATTTCGCGAATCGCTTCGTCCGTAAATACAGCTTTTAAATAATCAAAATGATTAACAATAGCCTCTAATCGTTCCTGTGGTGTTGAGCTTTTAAACAAGAAAAATCGTGTCATTAACTCAAATAAACCAACTTGACGGTCTAATAAGGTTGGATCAGGCGTATAGTTTGCAAAATAGGTCTCTAGTGCCTCAATTTCCCCTTTATTGCGGATAGAGCGCATTGTATGAAGAAAAGTACGTCTAGTTTCTCTCCAACTACGTTTGCCGTAAATCTTACGGCCTCGCTGCCATTGTGTTTGTAAATATCCCATCTCATACTCCTATCCACTCATATAACTACAAAATATATCAATGATTCGTGGAATGTAAATTATCTATAATTGTAAATAATTCATCAGCCACACGATTAACGATGAATCGTTCCTCTACAACATGTCGTGCCTTTGTGATGATATTCGGCAAGTTTACATCATCACTCATCACATATTCCATAGCCTGTTGTAATGTGTGTTCGTTCAGCGGATCTACAATAAATCCAGATTCTCCATCGTCTATAATTTCTCGCTGAGCTCCAGAACCACTTGTAATAACTGGTACACCGCAATACATAGCCTCACAGATAACGAGACCAAAAGCCTCCCGTGTTATTGTTGGCAATAGTAAGCAATCAATTGATCTATATAAACCTTCAATATCTCGGGTAAAGCCTATAAATTCAACATAAGAATGCATGTGATGCGCATCTATATAGTCTTTAAGTTTTTTGATTTGATCCTCTGTACCAGCCCCCGATATAATCAACCGAATATCTGGATTGTTTTGATGAATCTGTTCAAGGGCACTTAAAATTAGATACAAACCTTTTCGTTCTGTAATACGTGCACTATAGCCAAAGGTTCTAACCTTAGATTTCATAGGAACTGCATCTGAAAAAGACTGGAATCGGTTCGGGTCGATACCATTATATACAACATGGTATTTGCTAGTATCCTTTATAACAGGCGTCATAAGATCGTCATAAACGAGTTTAGATACACAAACAAAAGCATCTACTTGTGCATTGATCCATCTATGATACATATCTGTTTTACCAGGTACAAGATTGTGTTTAATAAACACCAATTTAGCACCTGTTAACTGCTTAAGGGCAATACAGAATAAGATATATTTACCAGAGTGGCATACAATCGTATCAATCCCTTGTTCCTTTACCTGCTTAGCTACTGCATTAACAGATAAAAAACCCTTCAAGGTATAAAGATTGGCAGTCATCACATGTCCCACTTGAGCATAGCGAGATTGCATATCTTCATTCGATTGGTCCACTAAGATATAGGCAGTCCTATGTCTCTGTTGTAATTGTTTACAAATATCATATACATATTGTTCGCCGCCACCCCAAATTTTGGCGCCTACAACATTGATTATAGACATAGGTTCCTCCTATCATACACATATCAATACACATTTAGTAACATCTATTGATGTATACGAAATACTGGTTACATATACATCAATAGATATTATTGTTTAATTATACTACGACTTATTCATACTGTCTTCATGATTAATAAGCCACATGGTTAACAATGTCCAATCACGAGCATCATCCTCATGATTATCAATGGGACGAATTGGCTCAACCGGTTTATAAGACGGTGTGTTGCTTTCACCATAATCCATGCGAACATCGCCCATCATATGTGGTGTAATCCACTGGTACGGCGTAACCAACGTATCGGGCTGTTTATCAAACAAGGACGGCACAATGGAATAATATTCAAAACCCTTTGGTGCAATGGCTTCAATGATTGTAGGCATGAGGCTCATATGCGTGCCAATGGGCGCTGTAATACTGTCCTTAGTGAAAGCAGGATGTTGCAATAGTCCTACGGTACAGAATGTGTCGCGCAAGGTATAATCCCGTTGAATTAAAGATGTATTATTCAGAGACCCGAAAAGATTCGAGTGGTCACCGGTGACAACGAATAAACTATCAGGAAAAGCCTCTTTCATAGCATGTACAAAGTTAAAAATCGCCTTATCACTATAGCGATAGGTAGCCAATTCTTTATTGCGTTTCTTGTTGGATTTTAGATCATCACCAAGGTTCGGCATGACCTTTTCAGGATCATAATCTAATAAGGAATCCTCCATTTTATAAGGGCCATGATTGGATGTAGTGTAAATAAAATGGAATGTAGGATGTTCTAACGATTTGATTTCCTGTTCAATATGTTCTAAAAAGACATGGTCATAGACGCCTACCCAAGTTTTAGGAGCATCGGGACCACAGAACACAGAAGCGCTTTCCACGCGGTCAAAGCCTTGAGCCTTACCAAAGTGATTAAAGTTGCCGTACGATGCATTACCACCATACCAATAAATCGTATCATAGCCTAATCGCTTCATTTGAGCTGCTAAAGAAGTCGGCAACGGTTCATACCAAAAGGCTTCCCGTTCGTTGATTTCCATACCCGCATCATAGACGCCGGATAATAGACTTACAATGGATGGACGAGACACATTACCAGCAGGCAAGAAATTAGGTACTTGTGCCGTATGAGGATTATCTTTAAAATCCCATAAACCAGGACAAATATTGAGATCCTTATAAGGTTCATCAAGAGACCATTGAGGGATACTTTCACCAACAATAAAGAAAATATGCTGCGGTTTATCAATACGAGGACCTGATGCAACGCGCTTAAATGCATGAAGCGGTGTGCTCAAATCCTGCCAGGAATCTTTGTATTTGTTAGGAACAATACAGTGTATAGCGTCATCAATATCCTCAGGTGATGCTGTATATTCATCACGTAGCGGATGTTTGAGTACCGTTTCTAAAGCACATAGATCTGGCACTGTAGCACGAGCAAAGAATATATCCTCTTTTACCACTGTAGGAATCGTATCCCATTCTGGTTTATCATCATGAGATAAGGTTCCACCATAGCGGAACCAATAAAACCCCAAAACGGAGGCAGCCACAAGACCTATATTCCAAGCTACATTAGGCCAAGTTCCTTCAATAGTTGGATAAGGTATAGATGGCAAGGATAAGAAAAAATCTCCCATATACCAGGATATAAACGTAATAGGAATCAATCCTAAAATGACGAGAATGCCTCGATCTTGATTAAAGAATACATCAATCAAATTACGTTTCTCTGCATGATTTCCATAATGAACCATATAGTTATACGTATCATGGAAATGCTTATAAAAAATCATTTTTCCTGCAAAGGCTGCATATAATACACAGGAATAAATGGTTAATCCTACCAATCGTATAGTATCTTCTATTTGGTGATACCCATCAAATAATAATGCAGGGAGCGTCACCAATACTAAGGGTAGTAAGAATACATAAGCATCAAAATCCATTCCCCACCAAAAGCCGTAACGCAATGCACCCAATACAGATTTCCAGCGTCCCTTCCATGTGGGGTAAGGATTATACACAATCATAAATATGATTCGAAAGATGGTGCTCAATATAGGGGCCCAAAGCATTAGTTTTATATTTTGTTGTAGGGATAGAAAAAATTGTTCACTCATTCATACTTCCATATCTACTTCAAGAACAATAATTCCCCATAGCAATCTACTATACTAAATCACCAATTATAATTGCCCATTCGATTTATTTAAATAATATAATTTTACATATTTCGTCATGGTGTACATCATATGGTAAATAGATAATAGAAAACCTATTTTTCCATCTAATATGCCGCCTTGCAAAATATATATCTTAAAGAATGCCCATATAGGACGCAATATAATATCCCCTAAAAAACTACAAGACTTCCCTTGTGCCTTGTATTTATTAGCTGCTGCTGTCGTATACTTATTAAACTTCTCAAAGAATTGATGCCAATTATCATATGTATAGTGATACAACTTTCCTTCTAATGTATCTTGTGGGTATGGGCTGATAAAGGCTTCATGAACAGCACCTTCTACAGTTGCACCCTCTCGAGGCATCAATCGTAGCACCTTATCAGGTCTCACCACACCATGGGTTGCCTGATTATGATGGAACAAGTTATATCGACGTAGCCAATACGCCTTCGGTTCTCCTTGAATAGCTCGTTGAATAGACTTTGCTAACTCTGGTGATACACGTTCATCAGAATCAACAAATAAAATCCATTCACTCTGAGCTTGTGAAATACCAAAGCGTCGTTGTTGTGACCAATCTCCATTTAAAGGATGTGGTATAACCTTTGCACCCAATCCAGTAGCGAGTGACACTGTTTGATCTGTACTACCATCATCGATAACTAGGATTTCGTCAGCAAATTGAATACTTTTAATACAATCTACAATATGTTGTTCTTCATTGCGCGCTAAGATAATAGCCGTCACAGTACTCATAGATAATCCTTTAGCTTTATAAATCAATTACATTTAATAAATAATATTATGTATGTATTTATTTAATGACATCCCCATGTTTAATTCGCCATGCTGCGAGTTCGCGCATGTTCTTAATCTTTTCCCCATAGGCTTGAGGCATATTTGTGCCTTGTTCCATAAGTTTTCCACTGTTATCTAGATATAGTCTATGGTTAAAGACAAATTCCTCTTGTGTAAACAAGCTTGGTACCATAGCTTCATAGGTTTGACCAGGACGACCTACAAGTTCTGCCAAGGTTGGAATGATTTGAATGCTCATGTCAAAAGCGTTTGGAGCGAGCCAGTCTTTATGAATGCCGCGACCGTAGAAGATAATCGGAATCGTAGACGCCACATTAGGACTTACTTCGTGAGCAAAGGTAAAGCGTTCGCTATGGTCCCCAGTGATAACGAAGAGCGCCGATGGATCTGCTTTTTCTTCACTAGCGATAAACTGGCCCATTACATGGTCTGCATACCAAATATGACCCATTTCGTTCAATTGCTTATCTGTTTCGGCGATTGTATCAGGCAAATGGCCTTTTACCTTGTTCACATCATAGCCCTCTTTAGCTACGTTAACGCTATATGGAGGATGATTAGATGTAGTCATAATTACGTTGAGGATTTTTTCTCCTCTATGTTGGTCCATGTACGCGGAGATGGCTTTAAACATATCCTTATCGGCTACACCCCACGCATTGCTTTCATCGCTTGGCATTTCGGACGCATCATGGAATTCATCAAACCCTTGAGACAAGGCGAAGTTCTTAACATTTTGCCATGTGCTAAAACCACCGTACCAGAATACTGTTTTGTAGCCTAGTTTTTTCATAACAGAACCAATGCCTAAGCCATACGGTTGTTTGAAGCTTTCACCTTCATAGTTAGGATATAAACCTGTATCAGGCATACCAGTCAATAAACCGTTGATAGCAGGCATCGTACCTGTACCTTGGGCAAGTGCTAGCTGTGTACTCATCGCTTGAGGGCTAGCAGCATATTTACGGCCTTGTTCAACAAGGTAGGCACCAGGTTCATTGTATTCAGCGAGGAATGGCCACAAACCATAAGATTCACCAAGAACGATGTTAATAGATTGCGGTTGCTCTGCTAAACGTTGAGTTGTAATCGTTCTTGTGAAAGAACCATCAAAATCCTTACCATTAAACTTACCGCCGATGGCACTAATCTTTTCACTTAATTCTTGAGGTGTTAAGTTGATGACCTCAAGCTCATCTGCACGCTTTGCGATGCTTTTAACGCGATAGAGAGCCTGCACATCATCAAGGATGGTTTCGTTTAACAGATTAGAACTGAGACGCGCCGCACTTTCCCAGTTGATGGAATTTGTATAGTTAAAAGCACCACCAAATCTAAAGAATAGTCCTAGTACGCCGATAACTACAGTCAATCCAATGCCTGTAATCCATTGCGTTTTCTTCGTCTTAGGATACCACGTAGTACAAACTAGTTGAGTATTAGCGTAATCGCTATATTTCTTTGTGCCCCACGCCAAGAAACGAACGAGGAACCAACAAAGGGCTGCACTCAACACAACAGCACCAACGATGTACATCAACGCATTATATTCATTGATGGCTGTATTAATAATGGCACCGATATCATCGTTTTTACCATTAATGAGCATCGCATTATAGGAGGAATTAAAAATCTTATAGAATGGAATACGCCCCAAGAATAAGAAGGTTAACAGTACCGTTGCAATAGAATAGATAACCTGTTTAATGCGCAAGGATGGCCATTTTGGTACAAAGGTATGCACCAATGTGCCTCCTAAGAAACCCAATAAACACAAAGAACCTACGGTCTTAAGGCTCAATCTAAAGCCTAGCCATAAGGACGTAAGGATATTTTCCATCGTCACAGATGCTAGCTGTGATTGGAATACTGCAAGAAACACGATTCTAAATGCAGTCAACAAGGCAGAGAAAAAGATAAATACCTTAATCTCTGTCTTTATGCCTTCAAATAATCGTTGCCATCGGTTCATCATTAACCCCTAACTGTTCGTTCATATAACGTAACTACTCTATACTACCTAACTGTAATTATGTTGGATATTTCTTACATTTAGGTCCCTTACATTGCTTGCATTTACCGCATCCGCGGTCGATAGTCCCTGCACTGGCTGATTTCTCAGCACTAGTACTCTCCTGAGCCTTCTTAGAGGCCTTACTATTCCATACGGAAACTATCGTTTCTACTTTTTTTCGGATCCATCCTTTTTGGATTTTTTATCCTTTTTCTTGTCTTTTTTCTTATCTTTTTTACTGAAAGTATCACCTAAAAAGACTGTTTTTAACTTGTCATTTAAGACTTTAAGCTTCTTTTCAGCCTTGTCTTTCTTTTTCTTTAATTTATCTTCAGACTTAGAATGTTTATCTTCTTTAGACTTTTTATGTTTTTTGTCCTTTTTATCCTCTTTAGACTTCTTGTCATCCTTAGATTTCTTGTCTTCTTTAGATTTCTTTTCGTCTTTGGATTTTTTGTGGTCCTTAGATTTTTTAGACTTTTCATCAGTCCCATTGATACGCGCCCATTCATCATCTACGCGTTTCAATTGCTTTTTAAGAAGCTTTTCCATCTTCTTATTGGCTTTATCGGAATCTAGGCCAGCTTTGCCGAATAACAAAGCATTTACCGCAGTATACGGATCGATAGATGTTATGTCATCTTCAGCCTTATCAATATCATCATTAAGCGCATCATCTGAGGATTTATGTTTATTGTCTTCATCCAAGTGATGAACTTCTAAACTTTCAACGCCATCTAGTGGATTTACATCCATATGCTCTACAATGTCTTCATCAAGGTCCGATATCTCATGTTGAGAGCTTTCACCAGATCCTGTAAAAAGACCACCCATAGAATGCAATTCGTTCAATTTAATATGGTTCATGCCCACGGTAGAATCATGCTGCACAGGAATATCCGATAATTGGACCTGTTCCATAGCGTATACATCATTATTATGACTAGCACCCTTGCCAAGATAAGATCCATCAGAAATGATGATATTCTCTTTATCGTCGCCTAACACATTACCAAACAAATCCTCTTCAAGAGAATCATAGGTATGCAACATGGACATCCGTTTTTGGACCTCTTCAATTTGATTCCACAAATCGACGAGAGAGGATGTATAGTATATGCGTTCCTTAACCTCTAAATAAGCTTGATAAACAATAGCCAATTCAGTTTCATTGAGTCCCTCTTCGGCACCAATTTCTTCAATCATTTGTTGAATTTGTTGATCTCGATCATAACGTTTAATTAAGGCCTTGCGAATACGTTCAATCAATGCTGTATCGATGATTTCCACGGGTACCTCCAGTCTTCAATACACTCAGCCCTATCCACTACATTAGTGCATACGAATCAATGTATAGAACCATAAAAAATAATTTGATTTTATAATCTCTAATATATTATTATAGCAGAATTTATCTGCTTTTTCCTTAATAATCTAGGTGAAAGTTCCTTAAAAATAGAATAAAACCTCAATTTGAAT
>OGKK01000552.1_pt1 | contig 13695 bp, 10 predicted proteins | sample 1572401 | NCBI WGS metagenome assembly OGKK01 (sample SAMEA2582155, study PRJEB24529) | metagenome | biome: Human gut stool | place: China | collected 2011 | reverse complement strand
TTTACCTTAAATTTAATTTCATCATTCTCAAGAACCACATCAACTTTATCTCTCTCTTTAATTTCATTTGAAAGTATAAGTTTAGCAAGAGATGTTTCTAACTCTTTTTGAATATATCTTCTAAGTGGTCTTGCACCATATTGTGGCTCATAAGCATTTTCAGCTAGATATTTTATAACATCTTCAGAAAAATCAAGTTGGATATATCTATCTTTTAATTTTTCTTCTACTGATTTTAAAGCAAGTCTTACTATATCTTTGATAGAAGCTAAATCAAGAGCTTTAAATGTAATAATCTCATCTACTCTATTTAAAAATTCTGGTCTAAAGTTTGCTTTTAATTGATCTAGTACTCTTTCTTTTGTAGCTTCACTTAAGTTTATATCATCAAGAATTAGGCTACTTCCTATATTTGATGTCATTATAATCAAAGTATTTTTAAAGTCTACAACTCTACCTTGTCCATCTGTAAGTCTTCCATCATCAAGGACTTGTAAAAGAATATTAAATACATCTGGATGAGCTTTTTCAATTTCATCAAATAATATTACAGAGTAAGGTTTTGTTCTCACAGCTTCTGTAAGTTGTCCTCCTTCTTCATATCCAACATATCCTGGAGGTGCACCAATTAATCTAGTAGTTGAAAATTTATCCATATACTCACTCATATCTATTCTAATTACAGAGTCTTCACTATCAAATAAGTTATAAGCTAGAGATTTTGCTAGATAAGTTTTACCTACTCCTGTAGGTCCTAAGAATATAAATGATCCCATAGGTCTATTAGTATCTTTAAGTCCCGCTCTTGACCTAATCATATTATCTGCAACAGCTTTAACTGCTTCGTCTTGACCTTTTACCCTCTCTTTTAAAGAATTTTCAAGATTTAAAATTTTCTCTTTTTCTGTTTCTGCTAATTTTGATACAGGTATTCCTGTCCATTTTGATACTATATCAGCTATCTCATCAGAAGTTACCTCTTGTTTTAGAAGTCCACTACTTCCATAAGCAGCATCTAATCTATCTTGTTGCTCTTTCAATTGTTTTTCTAAAGTTCCAAGTTTTCCATATTTCAATTCTGAAAGTTTAGTTAAATCATAATTTCTTTCAGCTTGTTCCATTTCAAGTTTTACTTTTTCAATCTCTTCTTTTATTTCTTTTACTTTAGTAATATCTTTTTTCTCTAATTCCCATTGAGATTTCAATAAAGATTTTTTAGAGTTTACTTCAGCTAATTCTTTTTCAAGATTTTCTAATCTCTCTTTAGATGCTGTATCTGTTTCTTTTTTCAAAGCTTCTCTTTCGATTTCAAGTTGCATACTCTTTCTTGTTAATTCATCTAACTCTGCTGGCATAGAATCTATCTCTGTTCTAATCATTGCAGCAGCCTCATCTATTAAGTCAATAGCTTTATCTGGTAACTGTCTATCTGCTATGTATCTATTACTTAAAGTAGCAGCAGCTACAATAGCTCCATCTGATATTCTAACTCCGTGATACATTTCAAATTTTTCTTTAAGTCCTCTTAGTATTGATACAGTATCTTCTACAGTTGGTTCATTTACTAAGACAATTTGGAATCTTCTTTCAAGAGCTGGGTCTTTCTCAATATATTTTCTATATTCATCAATAGTAGTTGCTCCTATTACTCTTACCTCTCCTCTAGCAAGCATAGGTTTTAAAATATTACCAGCATCCATAGCTCCATCAGTTTTTCCTGCTCCTACTATAGTATGGATTTCATCTATAAATAGAATAATATTTCCATTTGAATTTTCTACCTCTTTAAGTACACCTTTTAGTCTCTCTTCAAATTCTCCTCTAAATTTTGCACCAGCAATTAAAGCACCCATATCTAGAGAATAAATAGTTTTTCCTTTTAGTGATTCAGGCACATCTCCATTTAATATTCTTTGAGCAAGTCCTTCAGCAATAGCAGTTTTACCTACTCCTGGTTCTCCTATTAATATAGGATTATTTTTAGTTCTTCTTGAAATAATTTGAATTGTTCTTCTTATTTCACTGTCTCTACCTATAATAGGGTCAATCTTACCTTGTCTTGCAAGTTCAACTAAATTTTTTGCATATTTTTCTAATACTTCATAATTAGCTTCTGGATTTTGAGAATCTACCTTTTGATTTCCTCTTATCTCTTTTACAGCCTCTTCATATTTCTTTTCATCAAGCCCTAATCTTTTTAATATAGGCAGATGTCTAATAAGTGCCCAGAAAAGATGTTCTACACTTATGTAAGAATCTCCCATTTTCTCCATTATACTTTCAGCTTCTATAAGTACTCTATGAGTTCCTTGGTCTAAAGTTACATCCCCTAAATTATTTCCCTCTATTCTTGAAAATTTTGAAATTTCATTTTCCAACTGTCCGATAATATAGTTTAAATTTAAATCTAATTTTTCAATAATTCTAGGAATAAGCCCTTCATTATTTTTAAGGAGAGCCAAAGCTAGAAACTCAGGTTTTATAGATTGTTGTTTTGCTTTTAAAGTAAGAGTTTGAGCCTCTTGTAAAGCAAGTAATGAGTTTTCAGTAAATTTGTTTTGATTCATAAAAAACGACCTCCTCCAAATTGTTAGCACTATATCATATTGAGTGCTAATTATTTTATATTTTGATTATAGAACATAAAAAGTTTTTTGTCAACTATTTTCATACAAAATTTTTAAAAATATTTTTTTTAAGAAAAAGAAAAAAATTAATTGATTTATTATAAAAAATATGAAATAATATATTTGCAATATTGATTTCAATGTAGGGAGGATTCGTATGGGATTATTTGATTTTTTTAAGAAAAAAAACAATGAGGAATGGTTTGAGATTTACTCTCCATTAAATGGTAAAGTAATCGATTTATCAGAGGTTCCTGATGATGCTTTTGCACAAAAAATGGTAGGAGATGGATGTGCTATTGATCCTGCAGAAGGGGTTATCTGTGCACCAGTTGCTGGAGATATAGATATATTTGAAACTAACCATGCTGTAAGCTTTGAAACTCCAAATGGATTAGAAATGATAGTTCACTTTGGAATAGATACTGTTACTTTAAAAGGTGAAGGATTTAATAGAGTTGCTACTTCTGACACAGTAAAAGTTGGAGATAAGTTAGTAGAGTACGATTTAGCTTTTATAAAAGAAAAAGCCCCATCTGTAAAAACTCCTATTATCATTAATAATATGGATGCTGTTGAAAAAATAGAAGTAGTAGCAAAAGGAAAAGATGTTAAGGTTGGAGACCTTATTATGAGAGTTTTATTAAAAAAATAATCAATTAAAAAAGTGGTTAGGAACTCCTAGCCACTTATTTATTTTACACTCTCCCTATCTAAAAACTCATAATCTATTTTTTGAATTTTAGGAACTTCTTCATTTCTAATTAATTTTATTATAGTTTCAGCAGCTAATTTTCCTGTCATTTCATTGTTATATTTTATTGTTGTCAATCTAGGAGTAACTACATCTGAAATTTTATATCCACCAAAACCTAAAATAGATATATCTTCTGGAATTTTATATCCATGTCTATAGATCGCTTTCATAGCTCCGAATGCCATATTATCAGTAGCAGAAATTATACATTCCGGTTTTTTTATTTTTAAATACTCGTATATTAACTCCTCAGTTTTTTCAAAAGAAAAATCACTCTTAATCTCTTCAATAACTAAATTAGAAGATTTTTTTAAAACTTTAAATACTGCATCTCTTCTATTTATTCCAACCATTGTATCAGTTTCATCTACTCCTATGTAAAGAATACTATTAGGTCTTGCTTTTAAAACTCTCTCTCCTATCTTTTTTCCTGCCTTATTTTCATCATTAATTATAGAGTACCCTTTTTTACAGTGTTGACCTACAAAAAGTATGGGAACTTTCTTACTTTTTACAAAAACTTTATGTTCAGGAGTAATTTGAGTCGCTAAAACAATTATTCCTTCAACATTTAAACGCCAAAGATTATCAAGATTTGCCTTTTCTAATTCAATATTGTGATTAGTATTTATAATAAGTGGAATATATCCTTCTTCTCTTAATTTTGTATCTAAATTCATTAAAATAGTTGATGTAGTAGCTGAATCAAAACAAGGTACAATAACCCCTATAAACTTATTATTTTTAGTTTTAATTCCTCTAGCAAAAAGATTAGGGGCATATCCTTGTTCATCAATGACACTTTGAATTTTTTCTCTAACTTCATTACTCACATATCCATTATTAAAAAATCTCGAAACAGTACTCTTTCCCACACCAGAAAGTTTTGCTATATCTAAAATTGTTAATTTTTTACTCATAAAAATTTGTAACCTCACATAAATATATTATATTTTCTATTATACAGTAAATTTCCCAAAAATCCTAATAAAAAATATTTATGTATTAAAATAGTAAAAAAAGATCTATAAAAGTTGTTAACGAAATATTTTGAAAAATATTATTGACAAATTTAAAAAAATATATTATCTTAAATATATGGGAACGTTCCCTTAAAGTTTGGAGTAAGAACTCATAAATTTAAAAAAATTAAGAGGAGGAAAGTATGGACTTTAATAAGATTGCACAAGAAGTTGTTAAAAATATTGGTGGAAAAGAAAATATAGCTGTAATGGAACATTGTGCTACTAGGCTTAGAATTGTTGCCAAAGATAATGACAAGGTTTCAGTAGAAGGTTTAAAATCTATTCAAGGAATAGGGGGATACTTTTTCCAATCTGGTCAGCACCAGATAATAATTGGAACTGGAAAGGTAAATAAAGTTTTTGCTATTATAAATTCCCAGGGAGATATAAAGACAGAGGGAGCAAAACAGGAAGCTTATGCTAATTTAAATCCATTCCAAAAAGGATTAAGAGCTTTAGCAGATGTTTTTATTCCGCTTATACCAGTACTTGTTGCTACTGGACTTTGTATGGGACTCAGAGGTTTTGTATTACAATTAGGGGTAACACTTTCTCCCGAAGTTTTAACTATGACACAAGTTGTAACTGATACAGTATTTATATTTTTACCTGCTCTTGTAGTTTGGTCTACTTTTAAGAGGTTTGGTGGAACTCCTGTAATAGGAATGGTCTTAGGACTTATGTTGATAACCCCTATGTTACCTAACGCTTGGGAAGTTACTAGTGGTGTTGTAAAACCTTTACAATTGGGAATTTTTAGGATTGAAGGATTCCAAGGTACAATCCTCCCTGCTCTTATTGTTGGTATAGTTGGATCATATATCGAAAAATGGGTAAAATCTTGGATGCCAAGTGTAGTAGATTTAGTATTTACTCCATTTTTGACAATAGTTATAGGAATGATATTAGCTTTCTTAGTTGTAGGACCTATCTTCACAACAATAGAAGATTTAGTTATGTTTGGAATTCAAAGTATAATAGGACTACCATTTGGAATAGGTGGAGCTATATTTGGTGGTGTACAACAAGCTTTAACTATAACTGGTTTACATCACTCACTTATGTTAATTGAAACAAGTTATTTAGCTAGTGAAGGAATAAATCCAATGAACGCTCTTATTACAGCATCTATGGCTGGACAAGCTGGAGCAGCTATTGCTTACACTATGAGTATAAAAAATAAAGAGGAGAGAGCTTTAAAATTCTCTTCAATAGTTCCTTGTTTCTTTGGAATAACAGAACCATTACTATTTGGAGTAACTTTAACAAATTCAAAGGTATTTATATCAGGTATGATAGGTGGAGCAGTTGCAGGAATGTTTGCTATACTATTTAATGTAGCACCTTCTGTTATGGGAGTAACATTTATACCAGCTATTCCTGCTTATTTAGGAAACAATCTATTTGGTTATTTAGCTATGATAGTTGTAGGTATGGGAGTAGCTATGGGAGTAACAAAAATTTTAGTTAAGAAAAATTAATATGAGGTAAGAATGGATAAAAAAGAGTATATAAATCGTTTAGATGAACAGAAAAAACTACAAGAGATGATGAGTAGAGATAGATATTTACTTAACTTTCATCTAATTCCACCTAGTGGTTGGCTAAATGATCCAAATGGACTTTGTCAGTTTAAAGGAACAAATCATATTTATTATCAATATACACCTTTTGATGCTACTTGGGGTATGAAGCTATGGGGACATTATACAACAGAAGATTGGGTAACTTACAAAGAGTATGAACCATTTCTTTTTTCAGATATAAAAGATGATAGAGATGGGGTATATAGTGGTTCAGCTTTTATAAAAGATGATGAAATCTATTTTTATTATACAGGTAATGTAAAATACACTGATAAAAAATATGATTATATCTCTGCTGGAAGAGAGCAAAATACCATAATGATAAGATCTAAAGATGGATTTACCTACGATGAGAAAAGAACAATCTTAAAAAATAGTGACTACCCTAATATGAGTTGCCATGTAAGAGACCCTCAAATAATAGAGAGAGATGGAGTTTTTTATATGGTATTAGGAGCAAGAGATTTAGAAGATAGAGGTTGTGTCTTAATATATAGTTCAAAAGATTTAGAGAACTGGTCTTACCATATGAGAATAGATTCACAAGAAAAGTTTGGATATATGTGGGAGTGCCCTAATTTAATAGAGATCTCTGGAAAGATGTTTTTAATCTGTTGTCCTCAAGGAGTAGAACAAATTGGAATAGACTATGCTAACATCTACCAATGTGGATATTTTCCTGTAGATATAAATTTTAAGGAAAGAGAGTATGCTTTAGGAAAATTTATAGAATTAGATAGAGGTTTTGATATATATGCTCCTCAAACTTTCACTGATGAAAAAGGAAGAAAAATATTAATAGGTTGGATGGGAATACCTGATGCAGAATATACTAATGAGGAAACAGTAAAAAATGGTTGGCAACATGCTTTAACTCTTCCTAGAGAATTAAAAGTAAAAAATGGAAAAATAATTCAAATTCCTTTAGAGGAGTTTAAAAAATTAAGAGTTGAACAAAAAGAGATAGCTAATTATGAAAATGTAGAGTTAATCTTTGAATTTGAAAGTTGTAAAAAAATTGAAATTATTTTAAGAGAAAGTATAAAACTTATATACAATGATGGAATTTTAACTTTAAATCTTAAAAAATGTGGCTTGGGAAGAGATGAGAGAAGTGTAAAATTAGAAAAACTAGAAAGCTTAAATATATTTTTAGATAATAGTTCTATTGAGATTTTTATTAATTACGGAGAAGAAGTTTTTACAAGCAGATGTTATTGTAAAATTTTAGAAAATAAAGTAAATCTTAAGGGAGAATATAAACTAAAAAAATTTAAAGGCTATGAGATAAAAAAAATTGAAATTTCAAATTAAAAATTGTATGATAGTAGATATTATTATATTAAAATAAAGGAGAAAGAGATGATAATAGGTGCAATTGAAGCTGGTGGGACAAAATTTGTTTGTGGTGTTGGTAATGAAAAGGGAGAAATACTTGAAAGGATAAGTTTTCCTACTGAAACACCTGAAATTACTTTAGCAAAAGTAGTAGAATTTTTCAAAGATAAAAATATAGAAAGACTTGGAATAGGTTCTTTTGGACCAATTGATGTAAATCCTAAATCTAAAACTTTTGGGTACATAACTAAGACTCCAAAATTAGCTTGGACAGACTGTGATGTAGTAGGATATTTAAAAAAATATTTTGATATACCTATGTTCTTTGATACAGATGTTAATGGAGCTGCTTTAGGAGAAGCTACATGGGGAGCAGCTAAAGGATTAGATAACTGCTTATATATGACTATAGGAACAGGAATAGGTGGTGGAGCTTTAGTTTCTGGAAAACTAGTTCATGGAATGTTACACCCTGAGATGGGGCACATCTTAGTCAAAAGACATCCCGAAGATAAATACGAAGGAAAATGTCCTTTCCATAAAGATTGTTTAGAGGGAATGGCTGCAGGTCCAGCTATTGAAGCTAGATGGGGAATAAAAGGACATGAGTTACCATTAGACCATGTTGCATGGGATATAGAAGCTTACTATATAGCTCAAGGATTAGTTAATTTCATTCTTACTTTATCTCCAGAAAAAATAATTTTAGGTGGTGGAGTAATGAAACAATCTCAACTTTTCCCAAAAATTAGAGCAAATGTAATAGAGTTACTAAAAGTATATGTTCAGACAAAAGAAATTCTTGATGGGTATAAAAACTTCATATAATATTTATGTAAAAATCTTGAAAGTAAATACATATAGGTGTATAATAACGTTCATAAGTAATAAATATACATAGTTTATGAATAAAAATATAGATAATTATATAGTATATCCAAAGTTAGGAGATAACGCTGGATTATTAGGAGCTTTAGCATTAACTTTGTAATTAAATAAAAAGGAGAAGCAACTTAACTTCTCCTTTTAAATTAGTTTATATTATAGGTGGATAGAAATTCCTGGTCCTATTGGTAAACCTATTAAGAACCAAACTATCATAAGCATTGTCCATCCAATTAAGAAACACATTGAATATGGTAACATCAAAGAAATAAGAGTTCCCATTCCACCATCTTTTTTATACTTGTGCATAAATGCTACTGCCATAGCAAAATAAGACATAAGTGGAGAAATTATATTTGTAGATGAATCTCCTATTCTATATGCTAATTGAGTAAATTCTGGAGTATATCCTAATTGCATAAGCATAGGTACAAATACTGGAGCCATAATTGCCCATTTTGCTGAAGCTGAACCCATAAACAAATTAATAAATCCTGTTAAAAATACAAATGCTACTATTAATGGCAGTCCTGTAAATCCAATAGACTTAAGAGCAGATGCTCCACTTACAGCAATTACTGTTCCTAAATTTGTATATCCAAAATATGCTATAAACTGAGATGCTGTAAATACAATAGCCATATATCCACCCATACCAGCTAACGCCTTAGCCATTAATTTAGCTACATCTTTATCACTTTTTATAGTTCCTACTACATATCCATAAACAATACCAGGTAATAAGAAAAATAACATCATCGAAGTAATAAGTCCATTTGATGTCCAAGCTTTAAGTGTCCCATTTTCTCTAAATACTGCATTTGATGGAATAGTACAAAAAGCCATTATAGCAACAAATATTATCATTACAAGAAAAGCTGCTTTTAATCCTTTTTTCTCCTCTTCAGAAATAGTAGTCATATCTATTTCATTTTCACCTTCATATTTTCCTAATCTTGGTTCAATAATTTTTTCAGTTATAAATGTTCCAAATGCTGTAATTAAAAATGTTGAAACAAACATAAAATAGTAGTTAGCTGTAGCATCTACAAAATAGTTATGATCTAATAATCTTGCTGCCTCTGTAGTAATTCCTCCTAGTAATGGATCTGTTGTTCCTAATAAAAGATTAGCTGAAAATCCACCAGATACTCCTGCAAATGCTGCTGCAAGTCCTGAAAGCGGATGTCTTCCAAATGATAAAAATATTACTGCTCCTAATGGAACTAATACAACATAACCTGCATCTGAAGCAATATTTGACATAACTCCAGCAAAAACAACAACAGCTGTGATAGCTCTTTTAGGTGTAGAAGTTACTATTTTTTTAATAAGAGCTGACATAAGTCCACTACCTTCACATACTCCAATACCTATAACCCCTATTAAAACAGTACCTAATGGTGCAAAACCAGTAAAGTTTTTAATCATAGAGTTAAATATATATCTAATTCCATCACCTGTCATTAGAGATTTTACTTTAACTGTTGTTTCTTCAAAATTTCCAGTTGCTTTATTTAAAGCTTCATAAGTAACTGATGCTCCCATTTTTGCTGCTATTCCAGAAATTAAAATAATAGCCACACAAAATAAGAAAAATAAAGTTACTGGATGTGGAAGTTTATTCCCTCCTACTTCAATAAAATCAAGAAATTTGTTAACAAATCCTTTTTTTACGCTTTTTTCTTTCTCCATACTTCCTCCTAAACATCATTTTTTTCATTCTTTTTTTGAACTAAAAATATATAATTAAAATGTTTAGTTCAATAAAATTATACTTTATGTTTAAAATAAAATCAACATAATTTTTAAAAAATATAAAATTTCTTTCTTTTATTTGCTTAGTTTACATGTTATAATATCTTTGAGGAGGAAAAATGAAAGATAATATTGCACTGATAGGATTTATGGGAAGTGGGAAAAGTACCATAGGAAGAATACTTGCTAAATATATGGATATGAAATTTATTGATATAGATAAACTTATTGCAGCTAGAGAGAAAAAAACTATTCCAGAAATTTTTTCTGAAAAAGGTGAACAATATTTTAGAAAATTAGAAAGGGAAATTGTTTTAGAGGAATCTCTCAATAATAATATTGTTATAGCCACTGGTGGTGGAGTTATCATAGATAATGAAAATATTAAAAATCTTAAAGAAACTTCATTTATTGTTTATCTTGATTGTACAATAGAGTGTATCTATGAAAGAGTAAAAAATAGTAAAACTCGTCCTCTTCTAAATGTTGATAATATGTTTGAAAAAATCCAAGAATTATATCACAAAAGAGAATTACTTTACAAAATATCTAGTGATTTTAGCATAAAAATTGATATTAACAGCAATATGTATGACACTGCTGAAAAAATAAAAAAAGCCTATATCGAAAGTTAAAATAAAGGGAGTGATATTATGTACAATGAAAGTAGAGTAGTGGGAAAAATAGCTTTTATTACAGGAGCAACTAGTGGAATAGGAAAATCTTGTGCTATATCTTTAGCTAAATTAGGAATAAATGTCATTATCACTGGAAGAAGAGAGCATCTTTTAAATGAATTAAAAAATGAATTGGAAAAAAATTATTCTGTTAAAGTTTTACCACTTCAACTAGATGTAAGAAATGCTCAAGAAGTAGCTGAAAAAATAGCCAATCTTCCTACTGAATGGAAAGATATTGATATACTTATCAATAATGCTGGATTAGCATATGGGTTAGATAAGCTTTATTTAAATTCATCAGAAGATATTTCTACTGTCATAGATACAAATATAAAAGGGCTTCTTTATGTTACTAATGCTATAGTTCCGCATATGATAGAAAGAGATGTTCCTACAACTATTATCAATATGGGTTCAGTTGCTGGAGACGCAGCTTATGCTGGTGGAGCTGTTTATTGTGCTACTAAAGCAGCTGTAAAAATATTATCAGATGGACTTAGAATTGATTTAGTTGATACTAAGATAAAAGTAACTGATGTAAAACCTGGACTTGTTGAAACAGATTTCAGTTTAGTTAGATTTAAAGGAGACGTAGAAAGAGCTAAAAAAGTTTATCAAGGAATAGAGCCTCTTACTCCTGATGATATAGCTGAAACTGTAGCTTATATTGCTAATTTACCAGCCAATGTACATGTAGCTGAAATTACACTTGTTTGTAATAATCAAGCTGACGGACGTACTATCTATAAACAAAGCTAAGTGTATAAATACCAAAGAAAAAGGAAGCATAAAAGCTTCCTTTTATTATAATTTTATTTTTTCTGACATATTTTTTAAGCTTTGATATAAGTCGGTTGGATTACTTGCCCAAAATTTTTTTATATCAAATTTATGCATTTTAAACTTAGATTCTAAATTCGTAATTTTTAGAAAATCCCTCTTAAAATCTGAATTTGATAAACTTCCTGTAAATTCTTTAATTTGTCTAATATTTGTTGATTTTTTTAACTCATCTTCAAAATTTTTTACCTGTGGAATCAGAATAATATCTTTTACGTTTTTTTCTTTTTTCAGTTCTGCTATATTGTACTCTAATATACTTACTCCTGTAGATGTATCAGTATCAAATACTATTACAACCACAGTATTACTTTTGAATGTTCTAGTTATAGCCTTTGATATTTTATTTTGAATTAAATTTAATTTCATTTTCTTTCCTGATTTTATATAATATTTTTTTAAGAAAGGAAAAATATGCTCTTCACATTCTCCTTCTAGAAAATAATAATAACTATCATTCTTAGCCATTAGAAATCTCCTCTTCTAAATTAAAAATTCTTTCTAAATTTGGTGCTATATCGAAAATTTTTAACTAAATTTCTTAAACTAACATCATTTTTCTTAACATAAGTTTTAGGATCTATTGGAATTATATTATTATCTTTCTTTTTTAAGAATATGAAAGAATGAATTGGTAAATTCATATCCAATATATCTAAATTATGAGTTGTAAAAAATAATTGAGAATTTTTAGGTAATATCTGTATCATCAAACTTAATGCTGCTACTTCTACATCTGATTGAATATAAGAAAATCTTTCATCACAATAATAAAAACCATGTTTATCTTTCTTCATTGAACTTATAATATAAGCAATTTCTATTCCTGCTTTTGTTCCACTAGAAAGTAAATTATTTTCTTTTATTTCTCCATTTTGTACAAAGACATCTCCATTTTTACTTCTTATTATATAACTATTTTCTACTTCATTACTTTTTTCTACTTTTACAATTGATGTATCTAACGTTTTTAAAACATTTTCTAGAATTTCAATTTCTAATACACCCATATCATCCTTTATTAAACTACATCTTGATTCTGCATCACCTGGAAATGTAAATAACCATCCATAATCTGGTATTTGTTCTAACTTGTTTATATAATTATTGCTAAGATTAGTTGCTAAATTCCTCTCTTCTAATAAAATTGGTTTTAATTTTTCACAACATTTTTCATAAGAATCTGCCTTATTTATTTTAGATATAAACACTTCTAAATCAATTTCTTTATTCATGATTTTACAAGAAACTCTATATAAATATTCTTCATTTAATGCAAAATCTATGCTAAAACTGGCTTCTTTTTGAGGGTCTTTTACATGTTTTAATATTTTTTCAGCTTCCTTTTTATTAATAAAATTAAGAATTGATAATAAAAGTCTCCCTATCGAGGTCTTTCCAGAAGCATTTGCACCCATTAAAACAAGAACTTTTTTGTATCTAAAATTAGGTTTTGTTTCAAAACATTCACCTTCAATACTCGAATTTACAATCTTTTTAGGATATGAAAAATTTAAGCTGAAATCTTGAAACGATAATAGATTGTTTGCCTCTAAATTCAATATTATCATAATTACTCTCCTTCTTCCCCTCTCATATTAGTTCTAATATTTAGAACTAATAAAAGTATACTTTTTTTCTTACATTTTGTCAACCAAAATTTTATAAAAAACTTCAAGAAATACTATCTCTTGAAGCTAAAGTTTGCTATAATATACGTATACTTGAATAGATAAGGCGAGGTACTATCCATTCAAGTTGATGGTAGAACAATATATAAAAAATAATAGGAGAATATAATGGAAAAATACTTGATTAGTAAAACTGAAAAAGAGAAATATTTAAAAGATTATCCTGTTCTTGAGTGTGAACACTCTATTGGAATAGATTACGATGGATATATATCTATTAAATGTAAAAAAATAACTGGTACTTGTACTTATAAAAATTCTTCTAAAAACGAATATCATAATTGTAAACTCTTAAAAGATTAAAAAAATTAGGAGCTGTTAACAAATTGTTACAGTTCCTTTTTTTATCTTTTTAATACTGACTTCCAAGGTGTTTTTGTCACAATATAATAAAATAAAAAACCAGCTATATAGTTAGATACAAGATTTCCCCAGAAAACAGAATCTACTCCTAGCCATCTTTTTGTTATAAGAATAAATATGTATCTTATAAACCAAACTCTTAAAA
>OGKK01000530.1_pt1 | contig 14026 bp, 10 predicted proteins | sample 1572401 | NCBI WGS metagenome assembly OGKK01 (sample SAMEA2582155, study PRJEB24529) | metagenome | biome: Human gut stool | place: China | collected 2011 | reverse complement strand
GTAACCTTGAAGGCATCAAGGTTATCGATGGTAGTCTCCACGGCACGAGAAGAAGTAGCGTGAGGTACAGTAGGATTAAACAGAATGGAGCGGTTAGAGATTCGCCCTCCCATAGTGTCCTGCTCGCTTGAACAGGAAGTGGCGAGCATCACTGATGCGAGAGCCACGTAAAGACATTTTTTCTTATTCATTACCATATACATATTATATATAAAATTTATGCAAAGGTACATCTATTTGATGTAATTATAGAAAAAGAAAAGTACTACCTTTTATTTTAACACTTTCAAGAGTAAATGAGCCGTTTTAAGGACAAAAGCCGCCTAAAAGTGTTAAAAAACGAGGTAGCGAGTTTAAAAGCAAAGACAGCACCTCTTACTAGAAATGCTGCTTTGCTTATATATATAAATAGGTGTAACTGGTATTTATCTCTGTCTTTCAAAGAACTTAGTCTGTTTCTTTGTCTTGTTTACGACCTTTATCTGTATGGTACACTTTACCGGAACAGAAGAATCAAGATTAGCCATAAGCTGCGCAATAATCTCTTCTGCATCCACGTAACCCTTACCTTCACATTTGGCAACGACTTCACCCATATAGAAAGCTTCTGCTTCCAGTTCTACCTTGTCATCTATCTTATCGAAGCTGGTAATCTTATTTCTGGAGAGGCGTTTACTTTTCTCATTAGTAAAGAAGACCTTCTCCACAACACCCTCATTTAGTTCCCACGCTCTGGAAAAATCCGGCTTGACATATCCCATAGTGACCTTGTGTGCACTGACGTGATTCATTGCAAAGCCGATTTCCTCGTAGTTGGCACCAACATCATTTTGAGCGATCGTTGCCCAAGTATGGCGAAATGTATAAGGCGTATAATGTACACCTTCCGGCAAAGCCAGCTGATCCTTGCATATCATTTTCAAATAACTGTGCATCACGGAATTTAATCCGCCAACAGTACGATATTTGTGGAAGTTAAAGAGATAAGGATCATCTTCTTCTGTTTTATATCTTTCAAAGGTAGGAATCAGCATATCAGGAACTTTCATTTCTATGTATGCATGGTCCTCACGGCGACCCTTGGTTTTTCTTCTCTCATAATGCAGGATTCCATCAAAGAAGCAGCTCTTCTGCATATAATAAAGGTCAACCACGTTGATACCGGCAAGACAGAGCATCATCTTACAGATGTCAATCGTCATCTGAGCCTTTTCATTCTTTGGCTCCAAGGCAAAGAAGACACGGCATTCTTCCATCGTGATGGCACGTTTGTCAGCTCTTTCTATCTTAGGTATCTTAACCTTAATCCAAGGGTTATTTTGGATATATACTATGTTGTTGTCATAGTCATTATACTGCTTGATGCCTTCCTTGAATATCTTCCTTATCAAGGTAGGATAGGAGAATTTGGCCGCACGGCTCTTATTTAAGCTGCGGATCCACCCCTCGACAAACTTAACCGTAAGCTGACAAAACATAACATTATCACTTTCAGCATACTTCTCCAGATTGCTTAATGCCAGCTCATAAGAATAGACCGTGTTGGGTACAAGAGTGTCATAGAGCGTATTGATGTATTCTCTGGCAAATTTGGAGAAGCTGATGTCCTGATCACTCATTTCTACATAGTTCTTCACTTCCTCCAAAGTCCAGGAACTTATATCCACATGATTGAGTCTCGTAATCCATTCGTTGATTTGAGACATAAGAGAGTTGAGAACAAAGGTATCCTTGATTTCCTTCGTTCCTGCAACCAGACCTTTCTCGTTAACCAACTTATCGGTCTTGATATAACATATTCTTCTGTTGTGCGTCAGTCTGATGTACACCGTATAGAAACCATCTTTACGTTTTTTCTGCACAACTATTTTAAATGTAGCCATACTCTAAACTATTTCTAAATTTATAGGAATGTAATGCACATTTTACCGTGCAGAACGTTCCGCAAAAGCCATTAATATTTAAATTATATTAAAAACAAATCTCTAAATAACTAATAATCAACCAGTTGCAAAATCGGCGAAATTATTTTTGTGCAAAGTTACAGAAAAAATTTGGCAGAAACAAATTTTTTGCTTATCTTTGCACTCGAAAAGTTCAAATACATCTAGTGTTTCCATTGTAGAAACGCTACATTTCATAGAAAAATCATATAATATACAATATATAATAATGTATAGCAAAGACGAATTATCAGCAAAAAGTGTCCTTCAACTGAAGGACCTTGCAAAAGAAATTGGCGTCAAGATTAAATCTGGCGACAATAAGGAAACGATTATCTATACGATTCTTGATGCTTTGGCAGAGGCATCAGCAGACGGTGCTGCGCAAAAGCGTAAACGCACACGCATCGCCAGCAAGAAAGAAGATCGAGTATATTCTGTTCATGGAATCGAGGGAGAAAACTTCGATGTTATGAAAAACCAGGTTAACGGCCCTGCCGCTACTGATACAACCACTGAAGGAGACACTCCACAAGCTATCCCTGCTAGCGTTGACCCACTGGCTGCTTTCCCTAAGCACAGAGGGCGCAAGAGCAAGGCAGAACTGGAAGCCATTGCGGCTGCTAAAGCGGCTGCCATCAAAATGCAGCAGGAAGGAATGAAGGCAGCAGAAAATACTGCTGAGCTACCAACCGAAAATGCAGATCATACAGACAATACTGAAAGCCCAACAGAGCAGGCTACTGTTTCTGAGGAAGAAGCTATGGCTACAGCTCTGGCAAGCAATGAGCAGCCAACCGAAGAAGCTCCTGTATCTGACAACCAGGAGACAGAGATTCCTGAGGCGCAGTTTACTGCCGACGGTTCGGGCAATGACAACAGTGAGTTGATTGCCATGCTCCAGGCTAAGATGAATGCTCACAACGAGAACAGTACTCCTGCAGAACCAAAAGAAAACAATACTCCAAAACATACTCCTGAGCCAGCTGTAGCCGAGACTACACCAGATGGTATCTGGTCAGGCGACCCGGGCGATGGCACCGATTTCATCACCGTGGTAGATTTACCAATCGAGGATCAGGCAGCCATGCCTACATACGATATCTTCGACCGTCCGATGACTCCGGCAGCAACTGCAGCACCAGCTTCTGCACAGGCCCCTAAGGAGGTAAGTCAGGAACCGGAATATGATTTTACAGATATCATCTCTGCCAATGGCGTACTCGAAGTACTCTCTGATGGATATGGCTTCCTTCGCAGCAGCGATTTCAACTATCTCTCATCTCCAGATGATATCTACGTAGCTACCAATTTTGTGAAGCGCTACGGATTGAAGACTGGTGATGTCATCCAGTGCCACGTTCGTCCACCACATGAGGGTGAAAAGTACTTCCCGCTCACCAGCATCGACAAAATCAACGGTCGTGACCCATCGGATGTAAGAGACCGTGTTCCATTCGAGCACCTCACCCCACTCTTCCCTAACGAAAAGTTTGAGCTCTGCGGCGACCGCCGTACCACCAACCTGAGTACCCGCATAGTAGATCTCTTCTCACCTATCGGTAAGGGACAGCGTGCACTCATCGTGGCTCAGCCAAAGACCGGTAAGACCATCCTGATGAAGGATATTGCCAATGCCATTGCAGCCAACCATCCAGAGGCATACCTGATGATGCTGCTCATCGACGAACGTCCTGAGGAGGTTACCGATATGGCTCGCACCGTGAATGCCGAGGTAATCGCTTCTACCTTTGATGAGCCAGCCGAGCGCCACGTGAAGATTGCCGGTATCGTTCTGGAGAAGGCAAAGCGTATGGTAGAATGCGGTCATGATGTAGTCATCTTCCTCGACTCTATCACACGTCTGGCACGTGCCTATAATACTGTTGCCCCAGCATCAGGTAAGGTGTTGACGGGTGGTGTGGATGCCAACGCATTGCAGAAGCCAAAGCGCTTCTTCGGTGCAGCCCGTAACATCGAGGGTGGTGGTTCACTCACCCTCATCGCTACAGCCCTTATTGATACAGGTAGTAAGATGGATGAGGTCATCTTCGAGGAGTTCAAGGGTACAGGTAACATGGAGTTGCAGCTCGACCGCGCACTCAGCAACAAGCGTATCTTCCCTGCAGTCAACCTCGTGGCTTCTTCTACCCGTCGCGACGACCTCTTGCAGGATAAGACAACCCTCGACCGTATGTGGATTCTCCGCAAGTTCATTTCCGACATGAACCCGATTGAGGCGATGAACACCATCCACAAGAGTATGCAGCAAACCCGCAACAACGAAGAGTTCCTCATTTCCATGAACTCATAACGATAAATGTCACACAAAAAAGAGTCCAGTAAGTCCATTCATACTTACTGGACTTTTTCTTTCTATTTGACAGGTAAAACAGAGCATCTCTGTACATAAAAAACCAGATTGCAGATTCGGTATATAAGCATGACAGCAATACCGGGAATATACTATAAAAATGTCATTTTCATCACATATCTGAAGTAGTTGATGCAGGTCAAAAAATACTTGTTGCATTTATATTTCTTAGCATAAAATGCCGTTATTTGATAAAAAAGTGTTAACTTTGCACTCGTATTAAGGAATAACAGTAACAAAAAATTAAAAAGATTTAAAGATTATGATGACTATTTTTACAATGGCAGTAGCCGCAGTTATGTTTTCAGGTATGGTACTTTGCATGGGTATGTTCTTGAGAGACGTAATCAACTCAATCCCGGAAATGACTAATATGAGCCACTCTGTTAGTTTGAGCAAGTAAAAATAGAAATCTCTATTATATTTTTACAGTGAGAGAGATTTAAATATGAGAAAGGGCAAGCTCCATTTTTGGAGTTTGCCCTTCTTGCTTTCTAGTTCTTCATTAATATTCCATAGAGAAGGTGATGCCTCTTCTCATCATATCCTTTACGGTTGGCTTCAAGCGGGTCAGGAATCCCTCCCATGAACGGTTCTTCTGGAAACTCCAGCCTGCCTCAGCCAAAGCCAGCGAACGAGGATAAGCCTGATAGTAGATACGCTCTGGCGAATTGATACACTCGCTCCAAAGGGTTCCGGCTACACCGAAGAGATTGTTCTTCTCAAACTCCTCGCCCATCCCCCAGGCAGGATCCAGACTATAGGCTGCCTTCAGAGATGTTACAGGCATACCCCAGTTTACCTCAGGCATATCGCCCTTTGCCATCGGATAATCAAAATAGCAATGCTCTCCAGGACAAAGCAGGATGCGGGCATTGTTCTCAACAGCCGCTACCAATGCTTCCTTTGTCAAACCGGCACGCCAGGCAAAGGTAACACAACCAGGCTGAATCTTCTTGAAATCGGTCTCATACCAGAACATTGGAGTCTTGTGATACTGGGTACGAAGCAAGTCTATCACCTTATCAAAGAGATAGCCCTGCAACTTCCAGTTCTCAGAGCGGTCGGTTGTGGTAATACCCAGCTTCTTCTTCAATGCCTGGCACTTAGGACAGTTGGTCCAACAGTCGAGCGCAGGATTTCCAGCCTCATCACCACCCAGATGGATATATTCTGAAGGGAAGATATCAGCCAACTCCTTGAATACATTACCCAGGAATTCGTAAGTGAAGTCATTACCCGGACAAAGCAACTCATCCGATACACCGCAGGTGGTACGGATAGGTTTCTGAACACCCTGACAGGTCAACTCCGGATAGACACTGATGGCAGCCACCTCATGTCCCGGCATTTCAATCTCAGGAACCACCTGGATATGATACTTGGCACAATATGCCACGAAGTCGCGCATCTGCTCCTGGGTATAATAGCCCTTGATAGGCATCAGCATATCGTCCATTCCCCATCGGCTACTTGCCTCGGCGGTAAGTCTAGGATATTTCTTGATTTCGATGGTCCAAGCCTGGTCATCTACGAGATGGAGATGAAGCATATTCAGTTTATAGCGGGCCATCTCCGGAACAAAAGCCTTCAGATCCTCGTATGGAACGAAGATACGGCAAGGATCCACCATCAACTCTCTCACATGGGTGCGAGGCTGGTCTTTCAATGTCAGCTGCGGGATGGCATCGCAACCTACCTTAGAGGCATCGCCACGGAGCAACTGGTCGAAAGTCATCAAACCGTAGAAGACACCAGCAGCAGTCTTACCCTTGATTACAACTCCCTTCTGCTGCACATCCAGGGTATAAGCCTCATTGTCAGCCAGCGTCTCATCCAGGGCAAGCGTCATAGTGAGCTGTCCGCCCTTTTTCAAATCCTTATGCTGCTGCTCTACTCGCTCCTTCAGGATTCTCTCGGCATGTTCCTGCTCATTGGCAAGACCATCGGCAGCTACGATTTTCCAGTTTCCTGCCACCTGCAAAGGTGCCGCCTTGGCATTTATTTTCAGGTCCATCGGGGTAGGAATCAGACAAGCCTCAGGATTGCAGACTGCTCTCGCCTGTTTCACCTCACCGAAGAAGTGATTCCATCCCGGCGCCTTGCGATAGAGTTTCTCGCTACCTCTTGGCATCACCAGTTTAACGCCACGCATATTTACACCCGAAAAAGCGGTAGAAGCTGCCTTTGGCGGAATTTTGGAATTCACCTTGATGACCTTGACACCTTCCAGATTGGCAAAGGCAAACTCTCCCAACTCCGGCATTCCGTCTATCGTGATGTTTTTCAATGCCTTGCAACCAGAAAAGGCTGCAGCTCCCACCTTCGTCACGCTCTTAGGAATCACTACATCCTGCAGATTGTCGCAGGCAAAGAAAGCCTGACTACCAATCTCCTGCAACTGGTTTGGCAGGATGATACTCTGCAGATGATGACGGGAATGGAAAGCATTCTTTGGAAGAATAGGACAGGTAGCCTCGCTCAAGTCCAGAGTTCTCAATTGCCAGCACAAGTCACGAAGCTGTCGGAAATCCGAATTTCTCGTGGTTGTTAATGTTCCTGTCAATTTCAGGTTAATAGCAGCCGATTTTTTCTCAGCATTGAGGTCCTTCATATTGGCGACGGTCTGCGCCGACAACGAGGTTGCCAACAAAGCAAAAACTGCAAAAGAAATCATTTTTCTCATACACTAATGGTTTTTAAAGGTTTATATACTATTATTCTAATTAATATTAAACGAAATTTATACTCTTGCCACTTTCTACGAACTCTGCATTCAGGACATCTATGTCTTTCCACTTTTCCCAGTCAGGGTTCTGCTCAGCAAGTCCCACAACATCAGCCCCATAGGTAAAGAGTCGCTCTATCATCGCTCCATAGGTAAGATGATCGATCTTCTCGATTGGATGCAGGATGATCGATTCCTCGAAACTACCCTTTTTCTCGCTTCGGATTTCCACCAGCAGCTTTGCCAGAAGCAGTTCCTTCACGGCGTGATTGATGATCTGCTGCGGAATCTTCGTCACCTCATGGATATCCTTCGGTGTAAATGCCTGCTCACCATCATTGAAGCGATGACACACCTGATGCATCACCACGGCACAGACCTTGATACGCTGTTCCAACTTCACATGGTCGTACTTCAAGTCCAGATCATAATGATGCAGGTTCTGGTTGGTATAGCAGAGCAAGGCACCGAACACTACGATTGCCCACGAAATCTGGAGCCACAGAAGAAACAACGGAATGGCGGCAAGCGAACCATAGATTACGTTATAGCTCGAAAGAAATACCTGCAGATAAATATATCCATACTGCAATGCCGTCATGCTGATGCCCGCCAGAAGCGAAGGCACCAGCGTACTGCGAAACCGGATATAGGTATTAGGTATCACGCAATAGCAGAACACGAAGAATAGGAACATCGGCACAAACGCAGCTACATGTAGGATGAAAGCCGGGATAGTCTCTCCCATATCAGCAATCCTATCCACATCATCTATCACATTCACTGTCCATACATTAAAGAAAGAGGCGAAGAGAATCATCATACCCAGTCCGAAAAGAATGGTAGGATATTCGGTCACGATCTGCTTCCACGAACGCTCACCCGTATGCCAGATGTCATCAAAGGTGAGCTCTATCTTCTGCATCAGTGAGATGATGGTATAGAGAAACATCACGATACCCGTACCGATGATATAATTGCTCTGCGTGTTCTCGATATAATTGTGAACGAAATTTACGATAGTCTGAGCCACAACGGGTTGCGCCTCGAAAGTGGTAGATAGCCACGACTCCAGCATAGCCGTATAACCGAAACCGCGGGCAATGACAAACATCATCGCCATGAATGGAATCAATGCCATAAACGAGGCAAAGGTCAATGCCGCCACATCTCTGGCCCACATATCCTTGATATAGAAGATACGACCGGCGAGCATACCCATCTTGAGCCAAGATTTCATCTTGCCTCGAAAATCCTGGATATTCGAAGAATTCAACTCCCTGATATCCTCGTAAAAACCTACTATTTTATCTATTAATCCCATAAACTCCGGTTTTTTGTTATCAAGCAACAAATCCCCTCACAACACCCAGAAGATGCCGTGAAGGGATTTGTCTTAGTATTTTGCTAATCAGATTCTACTACTCTTTAGTAGAACTTGAAGTAGTTGCGAGCATTGTTGTAAGAGATGTCCTCTACCATGCGAGAGAGGCTCTCCATGTCGTTAGGAAGCAGGCCCTTCTCTACATCATTGCCGAGGAGGTTGCAGAGCAAACGACGGAAGTACTCGTGACGTGGGTAGCTGAGGAATGAACGCGAGTCAGTCAACATACCTACGAAACGGCTCAAGAGGCCCAATACAGAAAGTGCGTTCATCTGACGGGTCATACCATCGAGCTGATCATTGAACCACCAGCCAGAACCGAACTGAATCTTGCCTGGGCAAGAACCATCTTGGAAGTTACCGAGCATAGTAGCGATAACCTCGTTGGCGCATGGGTTCAAAGTATAAAGGATAGTACGTGTCAACTTGCCTTCCATGTTCAATTCATTGAGGAAGCTGCTCATAGCCTTAGCGGTAGTAAACTCACCGATAGAGTCGAAACCGGTATCAGCACCGAGCTTGTTGTACATCAATGTATTGTTGTCACGGATAGCTCCATAGTGGAACTGCTGTGTCCAGTCGGCAGCGTGATCCATCTCAGCGCAGACCTTCAGGAAGGCATGCTTGTACTGACGGATCTCGAGAGCAGAAAGCTGCTGTCCACGCATAGCCTTAGCGAAGATAGTCTCAATCTGAGAATCTGTGTATGGCTCATCGTAGAACTCCTCGATACCGTGGTCGCTCAACTTGCAGCCATTCTCAGAGAAGAAGTCGTGACGCTTCTGGAGAGCATCAACCATATCCTGGAAAGTAGTGAGGGTAACACCAGCTACCTCGCCCAACTTGTTCATATACTCAGCGAAATCAGGCTTCTCGATGTTCATAGCCTTATCAGGACGCCAAGCTGGAATCATCTTGATCTCGAAACCGCTCTCGCGTGTCTGCTTGTGGTAACGGAGATCATCGATAGGATCGTCTGTTGTGCAGACGCATTCTACATTATAGTGACGCATCAAGCCGCGAGCGCTGAACTCAGGCTGCTGCAACTTCTCGTTACACTCGTCGTAGATTTCACGTGCTGTCTTAGGGCTCAACTGCTTGTCGATACCGAAAGCTGTCTTGAGCTCCAGGTGTGTCCAATGATAAAGAGGGTTACGGAAAGTATATGGTACAGTCTCTGCCCATTTCTCGAACTTCTCCCAGTCGCTGGTGTCAGTACCTGTGCAGAAACGCTCATCTACACCATTGGTACGCATAGCACGCCACTTGTAGTGGTCACCACCGAGCCAGAGTTCTGTAATGCTCTTGAACTTGTGATCATTCGCAACCATCTCAGGGATGAGGTGGCAGTGATAATCGATGATTGGCATCTTAGCCGCATGATTGTGGAAAAGATCCTGCGCCGTCTTGGTGTCAAGCAGGAAGTTTTCATCCATAAATTGCTTCATAACTGTATAGTAGTTTTTAAATGTTTATTTAATAATACTAATGATGACGCAAAGATACAACAAATATCCCAAAAAGAAATCGTTTAAGTGAAATATTTTTGATTATTTCACTTAAACGATTACGTTGCGCGTATTTTATACGATAATTCTAGTCTTATGATAGTTCTCTCTGAACTCACTTGGCGAGCACCCCTTCTTCTTCTTGAAGATGCGATTGAAGTTACTGAGGTTATTGAAACCGCAGTCGAACCCGATCTCGCTGATGCTTTTTGCAGTATCCACCAGCATTCTGGCGGCATAGCCCAGACGGAGGTCGATGATATACTCCGAGATGTTTCTGCCCGTATGGAGCTTGAAGAATCGGCTGAAGGCACTCGAGCTCATACCCGCCAGCGAGGCGAGATCCGGCAAACGGAGTTCATCCATATAGTTCTTCGAGATATAGTTCTTCACCTTCAGAATACGGCGGCTGTCATCCTCCACCGCTACCTTGGCATAACTGCTCGAAGCCAGGGTTCTCGCATTCTCACACTTCGACAGTTCATAAAGAATGGTGAGAAACTGCTGCACGGCATAAAAGCCATCTTTCACTGTACTCAGGGTATCCAGCAATCGATAAACCTTCATAATCGCCTTCAGAGGAAAGCAAAGTCCCTTCTTTGCCTCCTGCATCATGCGGGTAATGCTGGCATACGGATTTCTTCCGAAGAGAGTCTCCTCACCCATACTGAAATCAAACTGGATGGTAATCTCACGGATATCTTCACTGCGACAGACGTTCTGTTCCCATACGTGTTCCAGATCAGGCGATGTGATGAGACAGAGGTCAAAGTCGCCAATTACCTCCTGAGAATCACCCACAATACGCTTTACCCCCGCCGCATTCTCCACAAAATTGAGTTCGAACACCGAATGATTGTGTATCGGATAGGTAAACTCCTTCTTGTGCCTGTCGGCAATGTAAAGCACATCCTTACCCATCAGCGGGGTAATCTCATGTATGATTCTTCTGTCTTCAGCCATAATATATAGTGATTAATGAGCAGTGATTAGTTATCAATGATTATTCTATGCTTGTAATAATCAATAATAACTAAATCACTAATCAATATATTAAATATTCAAAGTTCTTAGGATTTCACTCATCTTCTGCTTGGTAGCGATACGGGTAGGAACCAGCGGCAGGCGCAGCTCGTTTTCAATTAAGCCCATATCATTGAGCAATGCCTTCACACCGGCAGGATTACCATCTACGAAGAGAAGGCTGTAAAGCTCGGTGAAGGAATGATGAATCTTGCGGGCTGGCTCGTACTCACCACGGAACTCCAGACGGATCATTCTGCTGAATGCCTTTGGCAGGGCATTACCGATGACAGAAATCACACCGGCAGCGCCACTCGCAATCATAGAGAAAGTAAGGGCATCATCACCGCTGATTACTTCGAAATTATCCGGCTTGTTCTTGATGATCTCATCTACCTGCTCCAGACTACCACTCGCCTCCTTCACGGCTACCACATTAGGGAAGTCGCGGGCAATGCGGCAGGTGGTTTCCGGCTTCATATTGATACCGGTTCTGCCAGGTACATTATAAAGTACGATAGGCAACGGACTAACCTGTGCGATGGCCTTGAAGTGCTGATACAAACCTTCCTGGGATGGCTTATTATAATAAGGACAGATGCTGAGGATGCCATCGATGCCACTCCAGTCGCTATTCTTGATTTCCTCTACGACAGCAGCAGTATTGTTGCCGCCACAATATTTCAATATCTTGACGCGACCCTTGTTCACGTCTTTCACCAATTCTGTAATCTTGTCTTTCTCTTCCTGGGTCAGGCTAGGAGCCTCACCAGTTGTTGCAAGGATGCAAAGGAAGTCTGCACCATTGTCAATTTGGAACTCTACCAATCGCTTGAGCGACTGATAATCTACCGAACCATCGGCCTTAAAAGGAGTAATGAGGGCAACACCAAGGCCCCTAAATATATTCTGTGCCATAATCTAAATAAACAAAATCGTTGGCAAAAGTACACAATTATTAGCATATTGCAAAATAAAATCGCAATTTTCTTTCAAGATTGTACCATTTTTGAAAATATTCTGTATTATTATACCATATTTCACGTTTTTTTAGTAACTTTGCAGTCGTTTTAAGTGAAAAGCAATGAGATATTTTATATTCTTTGGTTACGACGGAACCAACTATCACGGCTGGCAGATTCAGCCCAATGCCAATTCGGTGCAGCAGGAGTTGCAGCGCGCCCTCTCCATCCTCCTCAGAAAGGAGATAGAGGTGGTGGGAGCCGGAAGAACAGATACCGGGGTGCATGCCCGGAACATGGCGGCGCATTTTGACTGGAATCCGGAAGAGAAAGTTTCGGAAGAGAAAGTTTCGGAAGAGAAAGTTTCGGAAGAAAGAATCCCGATGGCCCTCGACCAGCTGGTGTATCGTCTGAACAGAATCCTGCCACGCGACATTGCCGTCTATGAAGTGCGGGAGGTAGATGCCAAGATGCATGCCCGCTTCTCAGCCACCTCGCGTACCTATCATTATTATATCCATACGCGCAAGAATCCCTTCGAGCGCCACTATTCGCTGCAGATGAACTACCCGCTGGATTTCGAAAAGATGAACCAGGCGGCGCAGTATTTCCTGCATCACGAAGACTATGCGGCTTTCTGCAAGGCAGGCGGTGACAACAAGACCACCATCTGCCACGTGTCGGCTGCCCGATGGGTCCAGACCTCCCCTACCACCTGGTATTTTGAGATTACCGCCAACCGTTTCCTCCGAAACATGGTACGTGCCGTAGTGGGCACCCTCATAGATGTAGGCAGGGGCAAGATCACGATGGAGCAGTTTCTCGACATCCTGCACAACGGAAGCCGCAGTGATGCGGGCGAAAGCATGCCAGGCAACGCATTGTTCCTGGAAGACGTGGGGTACAACGAACTTTGAACTTTGAGATTTGAACTTTATGATTGGCAATAATCCTATAAGTTGCAAGACAAGCCATATCATAAAGTTCAAAGTAATCTCAAAGTTCAAAGTAAAAGTAATCATAAAGTTCAATGGTCAAAGTTCAATGGTCAAAGTAAAAGTAATATGTGGTTAGTATTAGCATTTCTCTCAGCAGCGCTGCTGGGATTCTATGATGCCTTCAAGAAGAAGGCACTTTCAGGTAACGCAGTGATTCCCGTGCTCTTTCTGAACACGCTTTTCTCATCGCTCATCTTCCTGCCGTTCATCATCTTGAGCTATACAGGAAATTCGCTGGATGGAACCATGTTCCATGTAGCTGAAGGCGGATGGGAAGTTCACAAGTATATCGTGCTCAAGAGTTTCATCGTATTGAGCAGTTGGATTTTCGGTTATTTCGGCATGAAGCATCTGCCGCTCACCATCGTGGGACCTATCAATGCCACCCGTCCGGTAATGACACTCGTGGGTGCCCTGCTGGTTTACGGTGAGGTACTCAACCTCTACCAGTGGATTGGTGTCATTCTTGCCATCATCTCCTTTGCCATGCTTTCACGCAGCGGAAAGAAGGAGGGCATCGACTTCAAGCACAACAAGTGGATCTACTTCATCGTACTGGCTGCTGTGCTCGGTGCCGTGAGTGGTCTCTACGATAAGTATCTGATGGCTCCACCTGAGAATGGCGGCGTGGGATTGGATAGAATGATCGTACAGAGCTGGTACAATATCTACCAGTGCTTCCTCATGGGAGCCATGCTCCTGATGATCTGGTGGCCAACAAAGAAGAACTCCACTCCATTCCATTGGCACTGGAGCATCATCTTCATCAGCATCTTCCTTTCGGCTGCCGACTTCGTATATTTCTATGCGCTCAGCCTGCCGGGTGCCATGATCAGTATCGTAAGCATGATCCGCCGCGGTTCGGTCATTGTCAGCTTCCTCTTCGGTGCAGCCATCTTCCACGAGAAGAACCTCAAGGCGAAGTTCGTGGATCTCCTCCTCGTCTTGCTCGGAATGCTCTTCCTCTACTTCGGAACGAAGTAATCAGCATAGCATACGAAGCTTTCTGCAAAGAAAACAACAAGCATAAAAAAAGTCTTGCAAGCCAATGTGCCTGCAAGACTTTTTTATGTTTTTACCAGATATGTGCACGCTTGTTCTTAGGA
>OGKK01000517.1_pt1 | contig 14172 bp, 10 predicted proteins | sample 1572401 | NCBI WGS metagenome assembly OGKK01 (sample SAMEA2582155, study PRJEB24529) | metagenome | biome: Human gut stool | place: China | collected 2011 | reverse complement strand
AACGCTTACCTTATCAGCACCCTGTGCGCTGACGATAACAACAACTCCTGAACCAATCTCACCCTTTAACTTATCACCAAGGTTTCTTAATTCATTCATATCAACGCCGTCAACCTTAGTTGCGATATACTTAACTCCGTTAACTTCCTTGATATCTCCTGCTGTATCTCCAAGTGCATTATTAGCAAGCTCGGCCTTAAGCTTCTCATTCTCGCTCATAAGAGATTTAATCTCATCATTCATAGCTGCAATCTTCTTAACAAGCTGTACAGGCTCTGTCTTGGCTGCCTTAGCTGCCTCTTCAATAGTCTTCTCAAGTTCAGCGTAGTACTTCATAACACCCTTATCTGTAAGAGCCTCAATTCTTCTTACACCTGCAGCAACACCTGCCTCAGATACAATCTTGAAAAGTCTGATATTAGCTGTATTAGCAACATGAGTACCGCCACAGAATTCCTTAGAGAAGTCTCCCATAGCAACTACTCTTACCTTCTCGCCGTACTTCTCACCGAAAAGTGCCATAGCTCCTGTCTTCTTAGCTTCCTCAATTGTCATTACATCAGTAACAACAGGAATAGCCTCTGCAATCTTTTCATTAACAATATCTTCAACCTTAGCAATCTCTTCCTTAGTCATGCTCTGGAAATGTGTAAAGTCAAATCTTAATCTGTCAGGATCAACGTATGAACCCTTCTGCTCAACATGATAACCAAGAACAATTCTTAAAGCCTTCTGAAGAAGATGTGTTGCACTGTGGTTCTTGCATGTATCTGCTCTGTAAGCAGGGGAAACTTCCATTGTTGCAGTATCTCCAACCTTCATCATGCCCTTAGTCATAGTTCCGACATGACCAATCTTGCCACCCTTTAACTTGATAGTAGTCTCAACAGCGAATTCTCCTTCAGATGTCTTAATAACACCCTTATCGCCTTCCTGACCACCCATAGTAGCATAGAATACAGTCTCATCTACAATAACAGTTCCCTTATCACCCTCAGATAAAGCGTCAACAACTTCTTCCTCTGTTGTAAGAACTGTAATCTCAGATTCATTAGTAAGCTTGTCATATCCGACAAACGCGCTTGTTATAGCAGGGTCAATCTCATCATATACAGTTGCGTCTGCACCCATATAGTTAGTTACCTTACGGGCATTTCTTGCCTTAACTCTCTGCTCTTCCATAGCTGCATTAAATCCAGCTTCATCAATTGTAATATTCTTCTCTTCAAGGATTTCCTTAGTAAGATCAATAGGGAATCCGTAAGTATCATAGAGCTTAAATGCGTCTGCTCCTGATAATACTTTTTCACCCTTAGAAGCAAGTTCAGCTTCCATATCATTAAGGATGCTTAATCCCTGGTCGATAGTCTTATTAAACTTATCTTCTTCTTCAGAGATAACCTTAGTAATAAATGTTCTCTTTTCCTCTAATTCAGGATAGCCGTCCTTAGAGCCTTCAATTACTGTTTCACAAAGCTTAGATAAGAACTTTTCTTCAATACCTAGAAGTCTTCCATGTCTTGCAGCTCTTCTTAAAAGTCTTCTTAAGACATATCCTCTTCCTTCGTTAGATGGCATAATTCCATCACTTACCATAAATGTTACTGAACGGATATGGTCTGTGATAACACGGATAGACACATCCTGCTTCTCATCTTCCTTATACTTAACTCCAGCCATCTCACAAACCTTGTTGCGAAGTGCCTGTAATGTATCAACATCAAATATAGAATCAACATCCTGCACAACAACTGCAAGTCTTTCAAGTCCCATACCTGTATCAATGTTTTTCTGGATAAGGTCTGTGTAATTGCCATGTCCGTCATTGTTAAACTGTGAGAATACATTATTCCATACTTCCATATATCTGTCACAGTCACAGCCTACTGTACAGCCTGGCTTACCACAGCCATACTTCTCACCACGGTCATAATATATCTCAGAACATGGACCGCAAGGACCAGCGCCATGCTCCCAGAAGTTATCTTCCTTACCAAATCTGAATATTCTTTCAGGTGCAATACCGATTTCCTTATTCCATATATTAAATGCTTCATCATCATCCTGATATATAGATGGATATAATCTGTCTGGATCAAGTCCTACAGCCTCTGTTAAGAACTCCCATGACCAGTGAATAGCTTCATCCTTGAAATAATCACCAAATGAGAAGTTACCGAGCATCTCGAAGAATGTACCATGTCTTGCTGTCTTACCTACATTCTCGATATCACCTGTTCTTATACACTTCTGACAAGTTGTAACTCTTCTTCTTGGTGGAATCTCCTGTCCTGTAAAATATGGCTTAAGTGGAGCCATACCTGAATTAATGATAAGCAGACTGTTATCATTATGTGGAACTAAAGAAAAGCTCTTCATTTTCAAATGTCCCTTGCTCTCAAAGAAATCAAGGTATAATCTTCTTAATTCATTCACACCTCTGTACTGCACTTTAACTTCCTCCTGATTATTCAGTAATCTCTTTCTCTTTATTCTCCGATGCAGCCATCTTAGCTGCCTTCTTGGCATCTGCTGCCTTTCGGAGTTTACCACCTACGAATACTGCAAGTACCAGTAACGCAAGCATTATAACAAATCTTACCGCTTCGTAAGCTATCTCTCCTACGAGCGCGCTGACTAACCCAACCATATTATTACCTCCACGAATTATAATAAAAGCCTTCGCAATAATTTATAATATCACAAGAAACAACATTTATCAAGATTTCCAATTTCCATCTGTCAGGAAATGCATTGCACGCTGTTCTGCTCCCTTAATTATATTCTTATCATACCCTATAACATTAAGAAGCTTGATTGCATTCCTTGTTGTTGCAGGTCCGGCATACAGCTTATAATCAAACTTAACCTCATCCTCAGTAACTTCCTCCTGAAAATGATAGTTGCTGTAACAGTCCTTAAGTATTGTTGTAAGCTCAATATCATGTGTTGCTGCAAAGCACAACGCCCTGCCTGTATTAAGATTCTTTAATATCTCTGATGATGCTGCAATTCTCTCAACAGTGTTAGTTCCACGAAGTACCTCATCAATAAAGCATAGAACCGTTCTGCCTTTTTTACCAACTGCATCAAGAATTCTCTTTAATGACTTAATCTCAACAATATAGTAACTGTCCGAATTAGCAAGGTCATCCCTTAATGCCATTGAAGAATATATCCTATATACCGGAGCAACGTATTCTTTGGAAAGACTTGTTCCTATAGTCTGTGCCAGAATACTGTTGATTGCTATTGTCTTTAAAAATGTTGATTTACCCGAAGCATTAGAACCTGTAAGAAGAACATTTCCTTTAGTTGTTATTGAATTACACACAGGATTATCTATAAGCGGATGATACACTTCTTTCACACTAAGGTTATTAGTATTTTCCACAAATTCAGGCTTACAGTAAAATGGCAGGCTTTCCCTGAATGATGCAACAGCAATTGATGTCTCTATGAATCCAAGTGTATCTACAAGGTTATATGCATCCTCACTTTTGGCAGTTATAAGCTTTGTCATCTTATTAAACTTCACAATATCCATGTGCGTTATCATTCTTAGATAATCAAGTACAACCTCTCCGATTGAACCATCAACATTGCCTGACTCAATCATCCATGAGCCTTTTGTTACTTTAGAAAAGCTCTTTAATATCTCTTTAAGCCTGTTACACTCTGGTTCAAGAAAACTTATATTGCTTTCACATATATCTTCAGATGCCGATGCCATTTTCACAATAACATTAATACATTTGAAATAATTCTCAATCTTAGCCTTATACTTGTAATAAGTAATTATTGAAAATGCTACCGACGCAATTATAAGCCATATTCCAAGCACCGGAGTTACAAGAACCGTAACAAGAATTGAAGCTATAAGAAATACCCACGCAAGATAATGCACAATATTACTTCCCTGCTCTATATCCATTATATAACCGATATAATCTGTAACTGCAATCTTACGGCTTTTTCCCATATTCATAAATATCTTCTGAATTGTGATTCTTTCTTTTTCATTAGCTGTGAATTCATCTGCAAGCCTGTCCAGTTCGTGAAGCTTTTCTGCATCTGCAACCGGTTCTCTTAACATCTTATATAGATATTCCTGTCCAACAGATGAATTAGTATTATTAATACATTTAAATACTTCATCCATGCCAAGATCATTCCATGTTATATCATCAATCATAGATTCACTCGGATTGCCTTTGGCATAATGCGATATATATTCAAAACTCTCATCTGTTCCCTTGTATACAGCACGTTTGCCCCATGCTTTCTTTATGGCATTCTCCGCTGCCTTCTTCCGCTTAATACTGCTGCTTACACATACATACACGCCGATTGCAACAGCCAGCAGTACAAAAACAATAATCTCTAAATCTGTATCTGTCATAAACCCTCCATCTGCCTGTTATTCTGCAATCTGACTGCAGTTTCAAGAGCTGTCTCCATCATATTAGTAAATCCTGTCTGTCTCTCCTGTGCTGACAGCTTCTCACCCCTGTAGAGATGGTCACTTATTGTAAGAATAGTAAGTGCATGTTTTCTGCATCTGGCAGCAGTCATATACAACGCTGCTGACTCCATATCAACTGCAAGCACACCCATCTTCTTCCATCTGTCATTAACTGTTGTATCATCATTATAAAACACATCTGATGCCAGTACATTGCCAACTTTAACCGAAAAATGTTTTTCTTCTGCAACATCATATGCAGTCTTTAAAAGCGTAAAATCAGCTATCGGCGCATATATGCCCGGAAGATTGTACTGTGCCGCAAAGTTAGAATCAGTGCATGAGCCCATTCCAAGTACAATATCCATAAGATTAAGATCATCATCAAATGCTCCCGCTGAACCAATCCTTATAATATTATCCACATCATATACATTATATAATTCATATGAATATATTCCCATTGAAGGCATTCCCATACCACTTCCCATAACAGATACCCTGCATCCGTTATAAATTCCTGTGAATCCTGACATATTGCGAACCGTATTAAAGCAGCTTACATCTGTAAGATAATTATCTGCTATATACTTTGCCCTTAAAGGATCTCCCGGCATAAGAACTGTCTTTGCTATATCTCCTGTCTGTGCTTCATTATGTGGTGTCCCCATATCTGCCTCCTGTCATCAATCTTAAAAAGGCTGCTTTATATAATAAAGCAGCCCGAATAACTATTTACCTGGGTATTTAATTACTGACTCGACATCATATCCTGCAATCTTATCTCTTCCTTTAAGGCCTTCAAGCTCCATAAGGAAAAGAACTTTAACAACTTCTCCTCCAAACTCTTCTACAAGCTTGATAATAGCTTCTGTAGTTCCGCCTGTAGCAATAAGATCATCAACAATAATAACCTTCTGTCCAGGAGTAATCGCATCCTTATGCATCTCTATAGTAGCTGTTCCATATTCAAGCTCATAATCTGCTGATATAGTCTCACACGGAAGTTTTCCCTTCTTCCTTACAGGAACAAATCCCTTACCGGTATTATATGCAACAGGAACGCCAAATATAAACCCTCTTGATTCTGGTCCTACTACAACATCAAATTCTGTATCTCCTATAAGATCTGTAAGACCGTCTATTGCAAGCTTTAATCCCTCAGGACTCTGGATAACACTTGTAACATCCCTGAATATAATCCCCGGCTCCGGGAAATCAGGTATACTTCTCACATAATCTTCAACTTTCTTGTTCATCTAATATAAATCCTCCTTGGTTATCTGTTAACCTGCATGTCTCGTAATCTCAGATCATTATAGTATGTTATCTGGTTTCTTCCATGCTCTTTAGAATAATAAAGTGCCTCATCTGCACATTTTATGAAGCCTTCCACATCAATATTTTTATTATCAAGATATGTAAAGCCAGCACTGAATGTTATTATAACATCTTCAGGTAAAAAATCATACTCCTGATTTCTAAAATTAGTAAGCATTCCTTCCAGTATCTTTCCTGCCTGCTTTCTGGTATATCCCGAAAAAAGAATCAGAAACTCCTCTCCTCCGTATCTGCCTGCATGAATCGTATCATCAGTGTACTGGCTTATAACCCGTGATAATGTTCTTAATACCATATCACCTTTGTCATGACCATATGTGTCATTAACCTTCTTAAAGAAATCAATGTCAAGCATCGCAACACATACATCTTTCCCTGAAAAGTAATAATCATGCATTGCCTGCTTGATGTTCTCATATATAGAAAACCTTGTATGAAGCTGTGTCAGATAATCTGTTGAAAGCTTCTCCTGAAGCTTTTTCTCGCCATCATAATATTCAACAACATCTTCCACCTGCAGCTTATTGAAATTATACAATATAACCGATATTGCAAGTACACAGCTTATCAGTAAAAATGTAGCTGCAAAATCTCTTACATCAAGTGCCTTCCCTGCACTGGTGGCACCGTAATTATACATAAATGCTGATGCAATACATACAACTATTGATGTAGCATATATAACAAAAATGGTCTTTCTGTCATTAAAGAATGAACTTATCACCATTACTACTGCTGTTCCAACCCACAAGGGCTCACAAAAATAAAATAAAAGTTCCTCAGCAGCAAACAGCCCTACCAGTGAAATACAACACATCCTGTTTTTAGTTTCATTAGAAAAATTATCTCTGGAATTAATCATTCTGAATGAGCAGTAGCTTATAATCTGGACCACCGTAACGGATATTAATCTTATTATATCTTCTGTCATTATAGCCGGCAGATTCTTATCAGCAAACGACACTATAATATATAAGATATTAACCGATACCATTATGATAAATAATATTTTCTCAAAGCCAAGCATTTTGTTTCTGAACACATTATGTCTGTAACTTACATGTTCAGCTCCAGTTCCTTTCTTTTCCATTGCAAACCTCTTGTCGTTCAATTATAATTGAATTTATATTATCATAACTTTTCAGTTAAATAAAGTATTTTTTACACAATAAGACACACAAGTCCTGAATTCTCATTCATTACTTTTTCAATTGTATCGCCAATCTTTCCCATGCTCTCAGTTGTCATATTATGTGTTTTTTCATATATTCCGTCTGATACAATCTGTTCTATCGTCTTTCCAAATATATTGGTATCCCAGATTCCATCCGGATTATCTTTCATATTTCCTTTGATATATTCAATCAGATCTTCTGCCTGATTCCTGTTTCCAACAATCGGGGCAATTTCAACCATTATTTCCGTCTTAAGCAGGTTGATAGACGGAACTTTAGCTTTTATCTTAACTCCATATTTATTGCCATTCTTAATCACTACCGGTTCATCAAGTTGTATATTTTCTTTCGAAGGAGTAACAACTCCGAAACCATTAAGATTAACCTCACTTATTGCATCACCAAAGCTTCCTAGTTCATTCTTCTTGTCAGAAAGAGATTTTATCATATCTATAAGCTCATGCTCGTTATTAATCTGCGTTCCTGTAAGTTCACTTAATATTTTATAATACAAATCTTTCGAAAGCTTAAATTCAATTTCAACCCTTCCTGTTGACATATCAACATTTTTCACATCAATCTTTTCTATGTATTCGCATGTATTATTCAACTCAAGATACGCATCTTTCATAACATTTATATTATCAAGAATTGAAAGTGCCGCATCTACTATATGCATCTTAAGCCAGTGTGATGACTCAAGTACTTCAACCCATGCAGGGGCATAAAAATCAAGCTGTGATACCGGAAATTCTTTAAGCACACCTGATATAACCCTGTCAACATCTTCTTTTCTTAGCTGGTCACAATTAAGAGCATAGACATTTACACCATATTTTTCTTTCATAGCTTCTGCAAGCTGCACAGATTCTTTAGCATATGGCTTCACACAGTTTAATATCACAACAAACGGTTTTGAAATCTTTTTCAGCTTATCTATAGCCATCTGCTCCGCGTTGACATAATTATCCCGTTCTATTCCTGTAAATGAGCCATCTGTTGTAATAACGATTCCAATAGTAGAATGCTCCTCTATCACCTTTTCAGTACCAATCTGTGCTGCCATTGAAAATGGAACCGGATCTTTTGACCATGGAGTATTAACCATTCTCTCTTTGCCATTCTCCTCTGCTCCCATTGCGCCATCAACCATAAATCCAACACAGTCAATTGCACGCACTTTAATCTTAATATCATCAGCCATGCAGATTGCTGCACTCTCACCAGGTATAAACTTAGGTTCAGTAGTCATAATCGTACTTCCAGCACTACTCTGTGGCAGTTCGTCGATTGTGCGTTGTTTCTCGTTAGCATCTGCAATCTCAGGAATTACACATAGATCCATAAATCTTTTTACAAATGTCGACTTTCCTGTCCGTACAGGACCTACCACTCCAAGATATATCTCTCCATTAGTGCGTTTTTTTATATCCTCGTACAGGTTAAAGTTTATATTTTCCTTTCTGTCTGACATACTTTCCTCCCTGTAATTAAGGCGGTACATAAAAAATTATGCCTTCCGCATATACTTGTAAAAAATATATGTGAAAAGCATAATTTTTATTCTGCATTTAATTGTAATTTTGCTTAATTCCGAATAGTCGCAATTATTCATCAAATTCCGCAAGCACATAATAACCCCTGCTTGTCTCTCCAACCTCTTTAACAATTCCATGTCTTGACTTTAACCTGTCAGGTGTTGAATAGTTTCCTGACATTGCAACTGCCGGCTCTATCGTATAATAATAACTGCTAGGAAGCTTACCCTCCGTAATATCTACCTCATCTCCTGGCTTGACAAGATTAGGTCTGCTCATTGTGAATTCCATCTGTCTCATGTGCATACATCTCCTTTACAGATTAATCTTTTCTAAACATTTAATCGTATACTCTGCAACCTTCTGCTTTAGATATACATTATTCTCAAGCTTTAACTCAGGATCTTTCTTTAGCATATCTTTCGCTGCATCTGACGCTTCCTTTAATGTCTTTGCATCAGTAAATACATCTGCTATTCCGAAATCAAAATCACCGCTCTGCCTTACCCCGAAGAAATCTCCCGGTCCACGCAGTCTTAAATCTTCCTCAGCTATCTTGAATCCATCGTTGGATTTATTAAGAATTTCCAGTCTTTTTCTTATCTTCTCTGACTTATTGCCTGTAACAAATATACAATATGACTGATATTCTCCTCGCCCAACACGGCCTCTTAACTGATGAAGCTGTGCAAGCCCAAATCTTTCCGAATTCTCTACCATCATAACAGTGCTGTTAGGCACATTTACACCAACCTCGATAACTGTAGTTGATACCAGCACATCCGTTTCATGTGCTGCAAATCTTTCCATCACCTCATTCTTTAACGATGGACGCATCTTGCCATGAAGATATTCTATCCTTATATCCGGAAGTTCTTTCTTAAGCATTGCCGTGTAATCAACAACATTTTCAGCCTCTACAGCCTCACTGTCCTCAACCATTGGACATATTACATAGCATTGTCTGCCGGAAGCAACCTGCTTGTGTATAAATGCATACGCCTTCTGTCTGTAGCTTTCATCCACAACACAATTCTTTATAGGAAGTCTGTTCGCAGGCATCTCATCAATTATTGATATATCAAGGTCACCGTACAGTATAATTGCCAGAGTTCTTGGTATTGGCGTTGCACTCATTACAAGAATATGCGGGCTTTTCCCTTTCTGTGAAAAGTCACGGCGCTGGTTTACTCCGAATCTGTGCTGCTCATCTGTTATAACAAGTGCCAGTTCTTTATATTCAACCTTTTCCTGTATCAACGCATGCGTTCCTACTATTATTCCGGCAGTTCCATCTGCAATCCTTGCATATGCTTCCTTTTTCTGTTTCGCTGTCATTGAACCAACAAGAAGTTCAACTCTGATATCAAGTCCCGCTTTTTCAAAGCCTTTAACAAACGATTCATAATGCTGTCTTGCAAGAACCTCTGTTGGCGCCATCAATGCTCCCTGATATCCTGCAATAACCGTATTGATAAGTGCAATTGTTGCAACAACTGTCTTTCCTGAGCCTACATCCCCCTGTATCAGACGGCTGCACAGGTGTTCACCTGACATATCTTGTGCAACCTCTGACACAGTCCTTAACTGTGCATTAGTAAGTGAATATGACAGGCTTTCAAGGAATTGATCCTTTTCTTTGCTTTCTGGTATTACATAGCTGTTCGGTATGTGTTCATTTGCACTCTTTAACGAAAGAGTTGCTAGCGTGAATAAAAAAAACTCTTCAAACGCAAGTCTGTGTCTCGCCTGAACATATTCTTCCATTGTCTTAGGAAAATGTATATTAACAACACTGAAATTATGCTCAGCAAGCGAATATCTCTTTCTTATATAATCAGGTATATATTCCTTTTCAAGTCCCGCGCTGTATTTTTCAAGTGCCTGTGCAACTGCCTTAGTAACAGCATTGTTAGTAAGACCTTTAGTCAGAGGATATATTGGCTGCAGAGTTCCCTGAAGTTCCTTGTACTGGGCAAGTGTATACATTTTCGGCTGTTCTAATAACCAGCCTCTTTTATTAACCAGCCTTCCCCTGAATACATATCTTGTTCCAAGCCTTAATGTATTCTTTAAAAATGGCATATTATACCAGCTGCATTTTATGGAGTCGCCATTATAATCCTTTATAGTCACAGTTAATATCTTAAGCCTGCCGCTCCCATATATATCCGGGCTTTTGCATACCTGTCCTTCAACAGCTACCTCTGTATGCTCTGATTCATGGCTTATATCTTTAACAAAAACAGGCTCATGGTATACATCGTAATCCCGTGGGTATAACCCCACGAGATCCGATACTGTGTATACCGAAAGCCTGTTAAAATTCTCAGCTGTCTTAGCGCCGATTCCCTTTAATTCTGTTATATTCATAATTCTTACTCAACAGATACAATATAATAATAAACCGGCTGTCCACCAAACTGAAGTTCAACATCTACATCAGGGAACTTTTCTTCAATCTTAGAAACAACTGCCTCGGCAGCAGCTTCTTCAACATCAGCTCCATAGTAAACACTTATAAGTTCAGCTTCATCCGACATCATTGACTCAATCATCTCAAGAAGAGTCTCATCCATATCAGTACCAACTGCAGCAAGTCCCTTATCACCTAATCCAAGATAATTATTCTTCTTAATCTCCTTGCCGTCAATTGATGTATCTCTTACAGCATAAGTAAGCTGTCCAGACTTAACTGTTGAAAGACTGTCTGTCATCGCATCGCCATTATCCTTAGCACTGCGTGTTGTCTCAAAGTTAATCATAGCTGTAATTCCCTGTGGTACTGTCTTAGTAGGGATAACAATAAGTTCCTTGTCTTCAACAATTGATGCTGCCTGGTTAGCTGCAAGAATAATATTGCTGTTATTAGGAAGAACATATATTGTCTTGGCATTAATCTTATCTGCTGCATTAAGGATATCCTCTGTCGAAGGGTTCATTGTCTGACCGCCTTCAATAACTTCATCAACACCAAGTCCCTTAAAAATCTCTGCGATTCCACTTCCCGGTGCAATTGTGATAAATCCAAAATCCTTAGCTGGCTCAGTTTTTTTCTGTTCAGCTTCAGAATTTTTCTCCATAGCCTGCTTAGCTGCTGCCGCCTGCAGTTCTGACTGTGCAACAACCTTCTGGTTATGCTCCTCTCGCATATTATCGACCTTCATCTTAGTAAGCTGACCATATTCCAAGGCCTTCTCAAATGCCTGACCTGGATGGTTAGTATGCACATGAACCTTAACAATATCATCAAGAGCAACACATACTATAGAATCACCTATCGACGTAAGGAATGCTTTGAAGTCTGCTTCAGTCTTCTCATCAAATTCCTTATCAAGCATAATTATGAACTCGGTGCAATAACCGAACTTTATATCTACATTCTCTACAGCAGCTCCCTTTCCTGCACCCGGACCTGTCTGTTGAGTCGATGGCTTACTCTCTGTTATAGAAAACTATGTACCCTTTACTGTAAGTGCATCAAGCATACCTCTTAACACTACTACAAGTCCCTGTCCGCCTGAATCCACAACTCCCGCTTCTTTAAGGACAGGAAGCATATCAGGTGTCTTAGAAAGTACATATTCAGCATGTTCAATAATTATACGCATAGCCTCTTCAATATCATCTGTCTGTGATGCAATCTCAGCAGCCTTATCAGAAATACCCTTAGCAACTGTAAGGATTGTTCCTTCCTTTGGCTTCATAACTGCCTTATATGCTGTCTCTGTAGCTCTGCTTGTTGCAAGTGCAAGTGTCTCAACAGTAATTTCAGTTACGCCCTTCATCTCTTTAGTAAAGCCTCTTAAGAGCTGTGATAAGATAACGCCTGAGTTACCTCTTGCACCTCTTAACGAGCCTGATGATATAGCCTTAGAAAGATTCTCCATATTAGGGTTAGCAATAGAACTTACTTCCTTAGCTGCTGACATAATAGTAAGAGTCATGTTAGTACCTGTATCACCATCTGGAACAGGGAAAACATTAAGGTCATTAATCCATTCTTTCTTAGACTCAAGGTTTTTAGCTCCTGCAAGAAACATCTTCTGCACAAGTGCTGCATCTATTGTATTAGTTGCCACGATTATCCTCCATTCTGCAATTAAGCATTATAACAATATTTCAATTAATCAATTACTCTTACGCCTTCAACATATATGTTGATTTTCTTAATCTCAAGGCCGGTAAATTCTGACACTTTATACTTAACATTCTCAATAAGATTATCTGCTACTGCAGCAATGCTTACACCATAAGATATAATAACATGAAAATCAATCTCAATAAGATTATTCTCATCTATAACCACACTGATTCCTCTTGTAAGGCTGTCTCCTTTAAGAAGCTTAACAAGTCCGTCTTTCATGCTGACTGCAGCCATACCTACGATACCAAAAGTTAAAATGCTTGCTGTGTCATTAAGTAAATTGCGTTCATCCCTCTTTTTAGCAAAGTAGAACTGCACCAAACCAAGCGGTAATAGTGGTAATACAAAGAGTAATACTTGCGGCAAAATAATCATTACGGGCAAAGCAAATATTAAACTGAGAACAAAGTAAATAATTGCCCAACGTTGATTTTTTGAGGTAGGCTTCTTGCTAAAAAGTTGGAAGAATGGATAAGAGAAAAGGTAAAGAAAAAGCCACGCAAGACCAAATAGAAAAAGCGACCAATTATACTCTTTTGCTTGGATAACTGCATAGAAATAAGGCAAAAATGCCATGGCTAACGCACCGTGCTGATTAGAAATAACAGGCTTTTCGTTTAACATTCTCTAATCCCTAGAGATTTACTCAACTATTAAAAATATGGAGGATTATCACTCAAATAATCCCTCAATACAATAGGCATAGATTTATTTTAAACGAAAAACTTTGACGTTATTAAAACCATTTTCTTTCAAATATAACGCTTGTAATTTGCTCATTACCCCACGTTGGCAATAAAGTAAGTAGTTTTTAGTTTGATCTAATGCCGCAAATTGGCTTGAAAGTTTATAGAACGGTAATTCTTTCACTTCCACATTATCCAGTTTTAACGGTGCTTCATCAGTTTCTTCAGGGCTACGAATATCTAAAATCACATCGTTTTCGCCGAGTTCAGTCGTTGTTTCAACAGAAACCACTTCTTTTTCAGTTTGTTGTGCAATTTCACGAATATCAAGGAATTGGGCATTTTGCACCGCTTGTTCTAACACTTCAAAATTGAAATGCCCTTCTTCTTCAACGATTTTGCTTTCAATCGCTTTCACTGTTGGATTTTTGGAAATTACGCCACAGAATTCTGGCATTGATTTGGCGATGTCATCCGTGCCGATCTCTTTTGCCATTGCGATAATTTGTTCTTTATCGTGGGTAATCAGTGGACGTAATACCAGCGTATCTGAAGCCTTATCAATCAAGCGTAAATTGGTGAGTGTTTGGCTAGAAACCTGCCCTAACGCCTCACCCGTAACAATCGCTTGAATGTCAAAACGCCCGGCAATTTTACTTGCCGCACGCACCATCATGCGTTTTAACACCACGCCCATTTGCCCGTTATCAACGTTTTCTAAAATTTCGCTGACTACGTTTTCAAAGTTAATCGCCACAAAACGCACTTTGTGAGAGGTACTATAACGGCTCCAAATGTGATATGCCATCTGTTTCACGCC
>OGKK01000516.1_pt1 | contig 14182 bp, 8 predicted proteins | sample 1572401 | NCBI WGS metagenome assembly OGKK01 (sample SAMEA2582155, study PRJEB24529) | metagenome | biome: Human gut stool | place: China | collected 2011 | reverse complement strand
TTGCTTCTTGTAGTGCAACTTTTGATTTATCGCTCTGTTGGATAAACTCCGCAAAATGATTCTGTAACGCAATTGGTACTTTTGCAATTTCAAAGTTTGAAAACTCTTCTTTGGTAATTGTCTTTATTGTTACACCACGAGCAACCTCTGCCTCTTTAGCAAATTTTTGCTTCAGCTGATATGCAAAGCATAACTTATTAACTTCAGTTTTGAAACTTTCAAACACAGCAAGAGTCCTATCCATATAACAATCATACTGAGTTATTGCTACTCGTCCTATGCTGCCTTGCAAAGTAACGACGACAGAACCCGTAGAAACATAAATACTTTTTGGTTGTGCCAGTACAGATATTTTCTGTTTTGTGTCTTCAACCAATCTCATATTTTCGCCAACATCAGCCACTTGTACAAAAGGCATGGCACCTTCTCCATCATACCATTCTGACTTTCCATAAGGCTGTGGAAAAGAACCTCGTCTGAACGTTGCCAAATCACACAATTTTATTGTTTCAAAGCCTTTACCAAACATCTCGATAAATTGCGACTTAACGAGCTCATCAGTGGCTAAGATAAGCTTTTTATACTTATCCTTCATGTCGTAAATAGCCCATAATACCTCTGCCAATTTACGTTGTTCTTCCAAAGATGGCAACTCAAATTTCAGGTCTTTTAGATCTCTCCAATTTATGGTTGGAGATAAAGATCCAACAGAAATCTTAATCGCTGCATCTAAGAAATAATCTGATTTTATAAACATTGGGAAGAAATCTTTGTCGATTACCTCTTCCTTTGGTCTTAGCACCATACCATGTGCAGAGAATATTCCATCAAATGGAGCTATTGCAACTTTCTTCTGATATGCTCTTCTTTTTCCAAAAAGCACATCCCCCTTTTTCATGATTAGTTTGTCACCCTTAGGTGCAACATCAGCTCCGTACCTTGTGACGTAAATACTATCTGAATCCAAATGTTCTAAACCTAGATATGTGTACTTATCCTCATCAACAGGCTTCTTCTTTTCAGTACTATTAAATGCGATTTCATCGAACTTAAAAGTTCCCATTATGCACACCTCCTCATATCGAAAATGTACATATTTTTAGTGCTTCTATGCCCGATAAATTGCGATTAGTTTACCCTATAAATTTCCTATGTGACTGCTTCACGTTATTTTGGTTAACCATTGCATACTGCAATGTTGTATCAATACTCTGATGCCCTAAAAGCTGTTGCACTTGTTCTATTGGCATTCCTTTATCAATAGCAGTTGTTGCCAACGTTCTACGGAATTTATGTGGATGTACCTTATGCAAATTCAGTTTTTCTCCCAAGTTTCTAAGTCTGATCTCAACACCACTAATAAGTAAACGATTGTAAGGTTTTTGAAGTGATACGAATAATGCTTCATTAGAATCTTCTCTACTATTCAAGTACTTTTGTAGATGTAGCTTGGTTCTTGCATCAAAGTAAACTTTTCTCTGCTTATTTCCTTTACCAAGGACAACACATTCCCTGTTTTCAAAGTCGATATCATCACGATTAAGCTTCACAAGCTCGCCTACTCTCATTCCAGTAGAAGCAAGAAGATCAATCATTGCTAAATCTCGTACCCCATCACATTCGTCTCTCATGATTTCTAAAGCTTCATCTGTATAGGTCTCTTTTACAGTTTTACAAGTCTTAACCTTATGAATTCTTCTAACCGGGCTTTTGACAATATAATCTTCATCTTCAAGCCAAGCAAAGAAACTGGACAAAATTCTTCGTATATTATCAACTGTAACTTTACTGATATTGTTTTCTTCCTGATATCCATCTAAAAACATTCTCAAATCATCAGTTGTTATTTTCACTACATCTTTATCTATCTTTCCCACAGCATTTCTAATAGTTGATTCATAATAATGTACTGTTTTATTAGAGCATCCTTCCACTCTTTTTGCTGCAAGAAATAGCTGTATCAAATCAACAGTCTTACTTTCAGATTTTTCTTCAGAAGAAGAAAGACAGTCACATAAAACCTCATGCAACTGTCTCATCTGCTCTTCTCCCAAGTACGCTTGCATTTTTTGCTTTATCTTGTTTATTACTTCATTTGTCATATCGGTAATCTCCTCGCTACCGACATCACTCCCCCACTAATATTAAATGCGGATATTAATAGTACTGTTCAATATAGCTGTACGCTTTGTCAAACATGTCCTTATCCTTTATTTTGTATTTAATCCAAACAACACTTCTAAGGGCCTTCTTAACTTCATTCTTTCCAGTTGTTGTTTTCTGCCATCCATCGAATCTAACGATTTTTACGATATCATCGATATCTGAAACTATTCTTTCTACAATGACAGGTGTCTTATCATTACGGAGTCCGTTAAATAATTCTGTAAGCGCAGCTTTTCCTCTGTCAATTTCTTCTTCAGGGACAACTTCTTTTTCTGCACGTACTGCTTCTTTAGCAAGCTCTAACAGCAATTTTAGAAACTCAATGCTAGTAACCAATCCTTGTTCATGCTTTTCTCTAAGCTCTTCCAATTTTTCACCAAGTTTCTGGAACTTAGGATCTCGGCTATGCTTTTGAATCTTTGCAACAAGATCGATTTCAACCTTCATTGTAGTTTTCTTGATATCCTTTTGCTTCTCGATAAACTCATCGATTAACGCAGCATCCAATGTAAGAATATCAACATCATCATAAACCTCTCCAACTTCAATATGCTGATGAACAAGTTCCAGTGTTTTTGCTCCAAGGGCCGCCCATACAAGCTGTCCTCTGTTATCAGTCGGTTTCACTGATTCGTATACCTTACTAAGCCATACATAATCGTATTTAAATGGTTCAAGGAACGGATCTGGTGATAATGCGTTCCATGCACGATTTAAAACTCTATAATCTGCTGCAAACTCATCTTTGATTTTGTTATTTGGCAGGCATTCCTGTGCGGCCAACAATCCTTCCCAGCCATCTACAGTTCTGTCTACTCCCATAAAATAACTGAGACATTTTCTCATAATTGCAGGAACCTGCTTCTTAACTTCTTCAATGTTTGTAACGACTTGTTTCATGCCAGCTTCATCGAAGTTCAAAGCTTTAGCGACATTATCAAAAATTCCAATATAATCGACGATCAAACCATTAGTTTTACCTTCATCGTAGGTACGATTTACTCTACAGATGGCCTGAAGCAAGTTATGATCCTTCATAGGTTTATCTAAATACATTACTTGTAAAATTGGAGCATCAAATCCAGTCAAAAGCTTGTTAGTTACAATTACAAACTTTAACGGATTACTTGGCTCTCTAAACTGATCAAGTACCTTCGCTTCTTCATCACGGCTTCTCTTATATTGTTTGTAACGGCCAGCTTTATCATCACCTGTAGTCATGACAATTGTGGATGCTTCTGGTGGAACCAACTTATCCAATTCTTCCTTATACATCAAACAGCATTCACGATCATAAACAACAATCTGAGCTTTATATCCGTTTGGCTCAATCTTTGTCTTATAATGGTTAACAATATGTTCTACAACCTTCTTAATACGCTTACGATCATACATGATAGCTTTCATCGTAACATTTCTAGAAAGTTCTCCCTTATCCTCATCTGATAAACCTTCTGTCATCTCATCAAATGCCTGATCCAGTTTTTCTTTATCAACATGCAGATCAATCGGAACTGGTTCAAAGTTAAGTGGTAGTGTAGCGTTATCTCTGATGGAATCTGAGAAGGAGTACTTACTCATATATCCACTTTTATCTTCTATTGCACCAAATGTTTTAAATGTATTCTTATCCAGCCTATTGATTGGAGTACCAGTTAAACCAAAGAAAAATGCATTAGGTAAAGCTAAACGCATTTTTTCGCCATAGTCACCTTCTTGTGTCCTATGAGCTTCATCAACCATAAGAATAATGTTATCTCTCAAGTTAAGAGCTTTTTCAACATCGCCAAATCGATAAATTGTTGTAATTGCGATCTTTCGCATATCCTGTTCAAAGAAGTTCATCAAATCTTCTTTTGTTGATAAAGACTGTAAGTTTGGAATATCTGCAGCATTGAAATCACCTGTAATCTGAGTTTCCAAATCAATTCGGTCATCAACAATAACTACTGTAGGATTTTGAAGTTCTGGCATCATTCTAAGCTTCTGTGCTGCAAAGACCATAAGCAATGATTTCCCGGATCCCTGGAAATGCCAGATCAAGCCTTGTTTTGGATAACCAGACTTTACACGATCAACCATTAAATTGGCTGCTTCATACTGCTGATATCTACAAATAATTTTAATCTTACGATGTTTCTTATCAGTAGAGAACACCGTGAAAAACTGCATGATATCCATTACTTTTTCAGGAGTGACCATATCAGCAACACTAATTTTTACATCGGCAAGACTACCTTCCGCTTTATGGTCAGGAGTATGCCAAGGTCCCCATTTTGTAAGCGACATATTTACAGATCCGTATCTGTAGCACTTTCCTTCTGATGCAAAATTAAACACATTAGGCACAAACATTTCTGGAACAGATTTCTCATAATCAGAAATATCCTTCGCTCCATCAAGCCAAGTTATAGCATTCCTTACCGGTGTTTTAAGTTCACCAATAGCAACTGGTAAACCATTGATAAGAAGTACTATATCAAATCGTTTACCATTCTCAACAGTCGGATATACCCACTGGTTTGTAACAACATATTCATTTTTATCAAGTTCCTCTTTTGTAAGAGTCCCAAATAGCTTTATTGGTATTGGCTTTCCATCCTTACCAAATGGGTAGGAATTTTCTTCAAACACCTTCTTTTTAAAGGCTTCATTTTGAGCAACTAAATTATCTGCTGGAAACGGCTGCAACATAGCACGAAGCTTATAAATAACTTCATCTGCTCTAGATGGTTCCTCTTCAATTTCAGGATTAAGTCTTATTAAGGCGTTCTTTACCATCGACTCTACCATCACATCAGAAAGTTCTCTATCAAGCTGTTCTGCCGGGATATATTTCCAACCATTCTTCTTGAGCGTCTCTATAAAAAGTTGCTCAACAGTATTATCTTCATTAAACTGTGACATAGTTTACTCCTTCCCAGCTGGAATTAAATTCTCAGCTATAATTTTCTTACTTAAGGCATCCAGATCCTTAATTGCTTCTTGTAGTGCAAATTTTGATTTATCGCTCTGATTAACAAAATATGCAAATTGAATTTGTAACTCCTCACTTGGATATGCGATCTTTGTATTATCAAATTCTTTTTTCACAATATGTTTCATTGTTGACCCATGCGATTTATGTGTCATCTCTTCTAACTTTTGTTGAACGGCATATATAAAGAAGAACTTATCAATCGGCAACTTATCAAAATTAACCTTAAAAATATGCTGATTGAGAATAGCCTTTTCTCCTTGCCAAAGGTAAACACCCAGACTTGCTGACCAAGATATCAGTACATCTCCTGTATTAACTTCAAACTTTTCTAGATATTCTCCATCAAAATAATTAAACGCTTCACCGCTACCTGTAAGATTCTGGATTCTGATGATTGGAAGTCCTTTGTCTCCCCAATCATCAGGTTTAAATGCCATACCATTAACATATGTTGCAATATCACCTAATTTTACAAACTGTACATTTTCAGGATGATTATCCTCTGTACCAAACATCTCGATAAATTGCGATTTCACCAATTCATCAGTCTTGTTTATTAACTCCTCATACGCATTCTTAGTTTCATTGATGGACCACAATGTTTCAGCCAATTTGCTTTGTTCAGGCATTGATGGAATGTCAATAGTGAACTCTTTTAAATGTGTCCACTTTACACGAGGTGATAATGATCCGGCTGATTTTCCTACTGCAAAATCAAAAAGGAAATCATTCTGAATTATGAAAGGCAAAAGATCAGGATCAACCTCGTCTTCTATTGCTCTTATTACAGTAATATCTCCGGAGCAAATTCCATCAAATGGTGCTACTGCTGCCTTTTTTAGATACGCACGTCTTCTACCAAACAAAACATCACCTTTTGAGAATTCCTTAGTAAACGTATTCCCTGTATCTTCACTCCATGATGATAACGTAACGTTTGATGGAGTAAGATGCTCTAGTCCAACAATTCTTATTCCGGTTTTATCACCTTTATTTGATGATTTAGCCTCAATTGAAATATCTCCGAGCTTAACCGTTGCCATTCCCATCACCTCCAATCATTTCATTTATCGATTCAAAATGTCTTGATGCCATTTCAGCAGCTTCTTTCCAGTCTGAATAACATTCTTGGACAGTTCTATCATCTTTTTTTTTCTCGCTACTTGTCTGAATATACAAAGGAATACTAAGAGAGTAATCATTCTTTGCTATATCCTTTATAGTAACCACTTTAGCGATATCACCATCTGACTCATATTTAGTGTATGCTTTAGCAATCTTTTCAATATGCTTACCTTCAAGATAACTCTGAGCATTCTTTCGTGTAACTTCATTTAGTGCATTAATAAATAATACTTGTCCTTCACGATTTACAGCTTTTCTAGTCCTGCAAATGATAATACATGCCTCCATTGGAGAATTGTAGAAAAGATTTGGTCCCAGACCAATTACACATTCTACAAGATCTGACTTCACAAGTTTTTCTCTCATATCCTTCTCTTCATTTCTGAATAGAACACCATGAGGAAACAATATCGCGCAACGTCCAGTCTTTTCATCAAGACTCTTTAATATGTGCTGGAAAAACGCATAATCAGCTCGTCCTTGTGGTGGTGTCCCTAAGAAGTTACGTCCGTACTTATCCGATTCAAAAGCTGTTCTATCCCACTGGCTTATAGAGTAAGGTGGATTCGCTAAAATTAAATCAAATTGCTGTAATTTCCCACGATCAGTAAAAGCCGGCGTTTTCAATGTATCCGCATTTATAATATTGAAATCCTGTACACCATGAAGAAGAAGATTCATTCTTGCTATAGCTGATGTAAGAGTTACAATCTCTTGTCCGTAGATAGAAAGATTTCTCCATTCAAATCCTTGTTGTTTCAAATATGCAACTGCAGAAATTAACATACCTGCGCTTCCACATGTAGGATCATAAATTGACTCACCCGGCTGTGGTTTAAGCATTTCTGTCATTAAATTAACTACAGTTCTATTTGTATAAAATTCCTGTGCTGTATGACCGCTATCATCTGCAAACTGCTTGATAAGATATTCATATCCCTGGCCTAATTCGTCAGCAGGACAATTTGCCATAGATAATGTTTTAGTGCTGAAATGCTCTAGCATGTCTTTCAAAAGTCTGTCCGGTAAACGATTCTTATTAGTCCAAGATGCGTCACCAAAGATACCATGAAGCTTCTCAGGATTTGCAGTTTCAATCTTATGGAAAGCTTCAATAATAGCTTTACCAACATCATGCGATATATTTCTTACATCATTCCAATGTGCCCCATCCGGAATCTGGAACTGATGGTTTTCTTCCCAATCAAGTGCCTCTTCTCCATACACAGCTCTTACCTTCTCACATTCCTCGTCATAAACATCACTAAGACGTTTGAAAAATAGAAGAGGGAAAATATATTGTTTGTAAGCTCCAGCATCAACATGTGTACGAAGAAGTACTGCTGATCCCCAGAGGTATTTTTCTAATTCATCAATCGTAATCTTACTGCTCATCGACATAACCTCCTTCAATCAACAATGATTTCATCTTTGTTTCTGCTTTCTTAACATTTTCCAATGCTTCGAAATATTGTGCTCTTACTATTTCTGGAGCAACAACCTCTTGTTTCTTCTTTTCAATGTAGGCATTTACTGCAAGCGTATTTCCTGCTGCATCTAAATCCGCAATAGATACAATCTTACATTTTTCAATGACATCTTTATACTCCTGATAAAGCTTGAACACTTCATTGATATTTTTCTCTTCCATTACGTTTTGAGCACGTTTTGGAGTATATATATTTGTCGCATCAATCAAGCAAACTTTACCTTTATGTTCTGGTTTCTTATGATTATTCAAGAACAAAATACAAGCAGATACGCCAGTTCCGTAGAATACACCACCTGCAAGAGCTACTACCGCTTCAATCAAATCACTCTTGATAAGCTGTTCACGAATATCGCCTTCTTTACCGCTATGGAATAAAACTCCCTGTGGAAGAACAACTGCAACTTTACCGTCCATCGGTTTCATGGATTTAATCATGTGCTGAAGCCATGCAAAATCTGCATTAGAATCTGAAGGACAACCCCACATATTACGGCCATACTTATCTGATTCAAAGCTATCAGCGCCCCACTTCACCTGACCAAATGGCGGATTTGCAAGAACACAATTAAATTTCTGAAGCTGTCCATGTTCAATAAACTTAGGTGTTCTCAAAGTATCACCCTGTGCAACCTTAAAGTCACTAGCACCATGTAAGAACAAGTTCATTCTTGCAATTGCTGATGTCGATAAATTATTCTCCTGTCCATAGATTCTTCCATAAGTCATTTGCTTATCGCCAATATGACGAATTGCTTCAATCAGCATACCGCCAGTACCACAAGCTGGATCGTATACAGTGTCTCCTGGCTTAGGATCCATCAGCATAACCATCAATTTTACAATCGTTCTTGGTGTGTAATATTCACCAGCATTTTTCTTAGATAGGTCAGCAAACTTCTTAATGAGGTATTCATATGCATCACCCATTACATCTGCGCTATAGTTTTTATTACCAACCTTCAGACTAGACATGTGTTCGATCAAGTCTTTTAATCTTTCATCTGTAAGCTTTGTTTTGTCGGTCCAAGTAACATCATCAAAACTTGAGAACACTCCGCTAAGAGTTCCTGGATTAGCTCGTTCAATACCATTCATAGCTTTGACGATAATCTTCCCCACATCCTGACTTGCGTTTCTCAAATCCTTCCAGTGGCAACCCTCTGGAATTACAAAGCTGTGATTTTCATCAAATGCAGCAAATTCCTCATCACCACCTGAAAGTTCTAATGCTTCCTGAGTTTCTTCATCATAAACATCACTTATTCTTTTAAAGAACAAGATCGGTGTTACATAGTCCTTAAACTCATCTTGGTTAATTGGACCTCTCAAAATATTACAAGCTTCATACAAGTGAGCAAATAGCTTCTGGCTTGTTGTCTCTTCTTTTTCAGGGATAGAATCTTTCAATTCTTGATCCGCTGTCTCTGTCGCTGATTGAATCATAGCTTCTCGACCTCCTGTCTTAACTTTTTTATCTTCAGAACGTTTTATTCTAACGCTCATATCATCGTGCATTTTCTCCATCATCGGAGGATATTTGTTTTCAAATAGTATCAATAGCTGCATAAGCTTCTGATCTAAAAATGTTAATGCATGCTTTCTTATATCTGTCGGAATACCATAATATGCTTCTGCAACTCCACCACAGATAGCTGCAACCGTATCACTGTCTCCACCAATAGATATTGCATTTCTAATTGCATCTTCAAATCCAGTAGACTCGAAGAAGGCCTGTAAAGCTTGTGGTACTGTTCCCTGACAAGTTTCATTGAAATGATATGTATCGCGAATTTCATTCAAAGTGAAGTTCATTGGATAATAATTCTTATCAATGTAATCTCTTATTTCAAAGATATTGCTTCCCGTCTTGGCCATAAAAATCGCAACAGCGGTCGCTTCAGCACCTTTAATTCCTTCTGGATGATTATGACTAACTTCTGTCACTAATCTTGCCAGTTTCTTAGCTTCCTCAATACTATTAGCAGCAAAACCAGCTGCACTTACTCGCATTGCAGCTCCGTTTCCATAACTGTTATACGGCTTAGGATCATCAGAAAAAATCCATCCATAAAAGCTTCCACCGTATCCACAGTTGGGATAATTTCTACCAACGTACTGCATACATTCAATCGCATTTTTCGATAAATCACTATGGTCTTTTTTACTTACCAATATCGCCTGAGCAATTGCTAGACTCATGATACTGTCATCGGTAGGAAAACACTTATAAGTAAAAAACTCAAAATCTTTACTTCTGTGATTATTCCATTCAAAACGAGACCCGACGATATTTCCGATAATGGCTCCTAACATCTAAGGACCTCCTTAAATTCTTGCTTGAAGTCTTGATAATGTTGAAGTCCATCTATTTTCTGCTTCTTGGATGGCTTTCTTATAAACTTTAAGTTCTCTTATATATTCCTCGGCTATTGATCTTTGTTCTTCTATAGAGGGAAGTGGAATTACTATATTATTCAATTCCTTATAACTTATATTCATCACAACTGTACCCTGCTGTCTAGTAACTAGCATCTTTCGTCCAAGTGGACTGTCAAAGAAAAGCTTTAAGTAAGTTGTGGATAAGCTTTCGTCTGTAGCTCTAATAACTATTACATTCGATGAAGCAATACATGGATATGTCTGCTCCTCAAATATTGCTATTCTTATAGCGGTTCCTCTTGCAGGTATTAAAAGGTCACCTGTCTTAAGAATATAGTTTGTAATCTTACGATCCTCTTCATCTAAATGATCCAAACAGGAATAATCAATTTCATACTCACCAATATTAGAAATATTAACAACACCAATACTTCCGTTAGGATCTTTTCGATTGATTGCTTTTCCTCTAAAAATAGAAGCAACCGTTCCAAGCTCCTGCTTTTTCACATTTGACTCCTGGAATTTTATCCAATCTTCATCTTGAGCCTCAAATATTCTATCAACGTTCCAATCTCCCATATCTGTCAGCTCATCTTCGAGTACAAATGTGTCATCTTGAACTACAATCTTTTTATTTCCTGTTTTACGTGCATTTTCATCTTCAAAAACAAATCTCTTGATCGTAACTTCATCCGTTCTTCCAGTTGTAATAGTAAGAAGGAATGTCTTTACTCCTGTATTATCAAAAATCCCTGATGGCAAATCAGATATCTCTTTTAAACAATACATTGATTGCAAGAACTCTCTTAACTCTTTTACTGTTCCACCAGCAAATGTAATTTTAGCCGGTAACACAATTGACAAGATACCCTCACTTCTTAAATGAAGAGCTAAGTTCTCGACAGCAATCATATCATACTCTCTGCAAATAAACTCCGAACTTTCATCAGCTTTATCTCTGATACCGAACACTGGAACAGATAAAATCAAATCAAATTTTTCAGATGTAAATTCATACTGATATATATTAGTCTGCTTGATATCAACCATGTCATTATCATCAAACATCTCATTTAAGACTTTGTAATAAAACGCATCCATTGTTGTCAAAGTAAAATGAGAATTAAAGTGTGCTTCAACAAGCCTTTCTAAGAACGGTGAAAACTTCTCCGCTTCTGCAATGAGAACTTCTTGAAAACCATCAATGAAATTCTTTTCCATTTCATCAATAACTGACTCAGGAACCCTAAACTTTGTTCTATCATCCCCATATTCTAAAATGTCGGTCCAACTAAGCTCATCGAATCCTTGCAAAGTTCTATAGATATCAACAAATCTTTCTTTCTCTGGAAATGGATTAGGAATTTCAAAATCAGTAGCAACACTTTCCATTAATTGATACAATTCATCATAATCCATTTCGTTTTGAGCACAGTCCTGAAGGACCATTACTTTTTTCAATACAGCTAAAACACTTTGATATTCATTTGGCGTATTATTCCCTCTTATAGCATTAAAGAAGGAATACACTCTATCGATTCTTTTATCATTCTTTTTCATGTGCAGCTCCTCCTGTTGTTAGATATTCTAAGCCTTCTAACGATACTATAATACCATATGAGTATATTGTCAATATTTTTTGGTATTTGCATACCAAATTTTACAAATTATTAATTTTTTATCTTTATCACCTTATATACAATCGTTATAAAATGAACCCAGAGGGTTCATTTTTCCTTGTTATCTATCCCCTAGTATCAACCCTGCATTATGGACCAATTCCCATAAAGCCATTTTCAAGCATAAAAAGAAAGGCTTTCCAGCAGCCAATCGTACTCAATAACGATAGCTCTCTGAAAAGCCTTTTATTTACTACATATTTTTTACTTCTTAGGGTTCACCTTTGACATCAAAACTACAGTCTCCACATGTACTGTACTCCATATTCGCTCTGTATTCTAACGCAATTCACTCCTGTCGATGTGTAATGTAAACTACTATCGAGGTGAATTACAATGCAGGATATAAAACAAAATCTTGCCAACGCAGTACGTGAAGCCCGTACAGAACTCGGTCTTTCACAGGAAAAGCTGGCAGAAATTCTTAATCTAGATCAACGCACTATATTGAACATCGAAGCCGGACGTGGTAATCCGAAATTTGAGAAACTGTATCCATTGATTACATATCTTAAGATACCAGCAGATAAGATTTTCTATCCGGATAGCAACGACCAGAAGCCAAATCTTCAGAAGCTCCTTACCTTAATAAATGATTGCACGGAACAGGAAGCAAATGATTTGTTACCTATGGTTCGTTATTTGCTTGAATTACTGCGAAAACAAGATAACCCTACTCTTTGATAAACCAATAGAATCTATTTGACACTATTGGTTTTCTTATTTTCAATTATTTTTGCTTATATTTTTTCTCCTCTCTAAAATCTTACTTGTGTAATATTTTAATTATTACACAAGTAAGATTTTAAATCAGCCTGTTTGTTTGAATTGACAGCAGAAAAATTAGAACTTATAATATTTTTATTACAACCGTAAGATTTTAGGAGGGATTTTAAATGAGTGACTTGCCGCAGATTTCCGAAGCTGAATATGAAGTTATGAAAATCGTATGGAAACATGCTCCAATTAACACCAATGAAATAACAGAAAAATTACTGCAGTCCACAAGCTGGAGTCCTAAAACGATACAAACACTTATTAAACGTCTTGTTACTAAAGGTGTACTCACTTATGAAAAACAAAGTCGTGTTTTCGTTTATACTCCATTAGTAAAAGAAAGTGAATATATTTGCCAAGAAAGTAATTCCTTTCTTAATCGTTATTATGACGGGGATATTACAGCTATGTTATCTGCATACATAGAAAATGACAAACTGACAGAACCAGAAATAGAAACGCTTCGCTCTCTTCTATCCAAGAGAGGAAAAAAAGGAGGCGATTAACATGGCTAATTTCATGATACGCTTTTTATTATGCAATGTATTGATCAGCGGTATCATCGGAATTCTTTTGATAGCCAAATGGGTATTCAGAAACAACTTGTCCAGCCGGATGCAGTATAATCTGTGGTTGCTGTTACTCGGACTTTTAGCAGTACCTTTTATGCCCTTCCGTCTAGTTAGTTTCCCGCAAATTTTCTCATGGCTCAGTAGCGTACAAAACTCCACCACTTCTCATGCCGATGTTGGTACAAATAATGTTATGAATACCGATTTATCTGGTACTACAAATTGGATGAATGACTTTGCCCTTTCTGTAAACCATGACCCATCATCCGTTACCGGGTACATTTTATTGAGTATTTGGATTGTGGGAATGCTTGTGATGATGATATTGGTAATCAAATCTTCTCTTCGTTTACGCACTATAAAGAGATCTGCACTTCCCCTTCAGAATCCGAAAGTTCGCAGACTGTATAACAGATGTTTGAATGAGATGAAAATAATAAGGAATATTCCTGTGTACAGTACCGCTTTTTTGAAATCCCCTATTATTGTAGGATTTTTGAAGCCATGTATTTATCTGCCAATTCATTTAATCTCAGATTATCATGAATCTGATATGAGATATATGCTATTGCATGAACTGCAACACTACAGACATAAGGATGCCATTGCCAATTATCTTATGAACTTTGCCGGAGTGCTTTATTGGTTTAACCCCTTTGTCTGGTTTGCACTAAGAGAAATGCGTAACGACAGAGAAGTTGCCTGTGACACTTCTGTTCTAAAAATGCTGGAAGAAGACGATTATGAGAATTATGGAAATACGCTGATTAACTTTATAGAAAAGGTCTCCTCTTCTCCTTTTCCTTTTGCCGCCAACCTTAGCGGAAACATGAAACAAATGAAGCGTCGCATTATCAACATTGCCTCTTATGAGAAACCAACGTTTTGCAAGAAATTAAAAGGCATGACTGCTTTTATACTGACCACAGTTCTAATAATGGGACTTACACCTTTTATTTCTACATATGCAGCGGACGAAAGTCGCTACCAATGGAAATCTTCCTCAGAAAAT
>OGKK01000510.1_pt1 | contig 14344 bp, 6 predicted proteins | sample 1572401 | NCBI WGS metagenome assembly OGKK01 (sample SAMEA2582155, study PRJEB24529) | metagenome | biome: Human gut stool | place: China | collected 2011 | reverse complement strand
CGTTGTGGGCATGAGGTCCACCATATACATATATAATGGTAGGATACTTCTTGTTTGGATCGAAGTTTACCGGCTTCACCATTCTCCAGTAGAGGTCTGTTTCGCCATCGGCTGCCTTGATGGTACCGCAGCTGTACTCAGGCACATTGTAGCCCTTCCAAGGGTTCTCGGCTGTGAAGTATGCGGTGCGCTTGCCGTTCTCGGTATTCACGAGGGCAATCTTGCGAGGCACGTTAGGAGTAGAGTAGTTGTCGAAGACATACTGTCCGTTCTCGCTCAAAGTGGCGCTGTGCCATCCCTTGCCGCAATCATCTACCAGCGTACGCTTGCCGGTTTTTGTATCTACGGCAAAGATGTTTCTCTGGATAGGTGATTTCTCGTTGGATGCGATGATGATGCTCTTGCGCTTGCTGTTGAAACCGAGCACTTCCATCACTTCCCATTTGCCGGAAGTCAACTGCTTGATTTCGAGCGATTCTGTGTTGCTGGCCATGCGGCTTCCGTGCTTGCCCAGGGTGCAGAGATAGAGGTGGTTGTAGCCATCCTTGCGGCTCTGCATGATAAAGCTGTTGCTGTCCCAAGGCAGGAACTGGATAGGATGACATGGTTCTACATATTTCTCATCGGTCTCGCGATAGAGTTCGCCTGTCTTCTCGCCGGTTTCTGCATTGTAGGCAGTCAGACGGCAGTCATTCTGGTCGCGGTTCAGCTCGAACATATAGATGGTCTTGCTGTCCGGACTCCATGCGATGTTGGTGAAGTAGCGGTCTGTTGGATCGCCAGCCTTCAGATAGATGGTCTTGCCGGTCATGCAGTCGAACACGCCTACGGTTACCTTGTGTGAAGTCTCGCCAGTCATCGGATACTTGTCTGGGGCAGGAGTAGCAATGCAACTCTGTGTTTCAGGATGATTGAAACCGATTTCCGGGATGTCGACCTGCGGATAGTCGGTTACCATACTCTGGTCCATGCGATAGAAGGCGAGCAGTTCGCCGTTCGGACTCCAGAAGGTTCCCTTGCTGATACCGAACTCATCGCGGTGAACACTCTGTCCATAAACAATTTCGCGGCTTCCGTCCTTTGAGAGCTGGAAATCGTGAGATTTCTTCTCTTTTGTCAGGGCGTTGCTGGTTACATCGAAGGTACGCACATAGAGGTTGCTGCCCTTCAGATAGGCGAAGGCGTTCTGCTGGGCGTTAGCCTCCAGGAGGTTCTCGCCGTCAGCAAAATCCATCTCGCTCAACAGCTTATGCTTCTTGAAGTCTACGGTATAAGTCTTGCTGCCGTTGCTTACCATCACGATGCTCTTGCCTGCAAAAGGGAAGAGAGCATTGTAGAGGGCTCTTACCTTGATGTCTTTGGTAGGAGCAATCCACTGGTTGATGTCATTGATGCCGAAGAGTCTGGTCTCCTTGCCTGTCATCTTGTTGACGAGATAGCAGGCATCCACATCCTGGCGAACGAGTTCATTGCCCCACCAGGTGCACCAGCGGTTCTTAGCTACCATGTTACGATAGTTGTTGCCGCCGAAGTTCAGGTCTTCCAGCGTAAAGGTTTTCTCGCCTTTCTGAGCAGAAACCACGCCCTGAGCCTGTAAGTCGGTTGCATTCATAGCCATCATAGAGATCATAGCAGCAAAAGATAATTTATAAATTGAATTCTTCAGATTCATTATATTCTTTACTTTACTTTATCGGGTTTACCACCCATGCGTCGTGAAACACGACGCATGGGTGGTATGTTTCTTTAATCCTCGTCGTCGAAGTCAACGCTGAAGTTCTTTTTGCCTCCGCGCTTGCCTCCGAAATCACGGCCACCACGTTTGTCGCCCTTGAAGCCACCACGCTTGTCGCCTTTCTCGAAACGCTTTCCGTCGCGCTTGCCACCGAAGTCACGACCACCTTTGCGGTCGCCCTTGAAGCTGCGGCTTCCACGCTTGTCATCGTCGTCATCATTGCGTCGACCGCCACCAATACGTGAACGGCCGCCCTTATGGAACTCAGCACGCTTCTTCTCGAAGTCTTCCAGACGGTGAGTATGGAACTTGAAAGAACGGATATCGTCCTCCTCGTTTTCTGTCTCCTCGCTAACACGCTTCTTGAATTCACGCTCCTTCTTGAAACGGTGCTTCTGAGCCATCTCGCTCTTCTCGCGCTCTGTCTTCACAATACCGCCTTCAGAACGGAAGTCCTTCATCTTGCCGTCGAACATCACATACTTGCGGAATTCGCATTCCAAGCTTCCGTTGAATACAGGAATCTTGATAGATGGTTTCAGACCAATCTGCTCGAAGCACTCCTCGCGGTAGCTCAATACCCAAGCCTCGTTGCCGGCAAAAGCCTTCTTGAAGCGCTCACCAATCATCTTGTAGGTGTTCAGAAGGTTAGGGGTAGAGATGCGCTCGCCGTATGGAGGGTTCATCACGATGATGCTCTTCTCTGCTGGCTGGGTGAAGTCCTTGAAATCAGCCTGTGAGATGGTGATGTCCTTGCTCAGTCCGGCAGCACGAACGTTGAGATTAGCAGTGTTCACCGCCTTCATATCTACATCATATCCGTAGATGTGGTGCTCGAACTCGCGCTCCTGAGAGTCGTCGTTATAGATCATATCGAAGAGATCCTGGTCGAAATCGTTCCACTTCTCGAAGGCAAACTCCTTGCGGAATACACCTGGAGAGATGTTGCGGGCGATGAGGGCAGCTTCGATGGCGATGGTACCTGAACCACACATCGGGTCGATGAAATCGCATTCGCCCTTCCAGCCGGTCATCAGAATCATACCTGCAGCGAGAACCTCGTTCAGAGGAGCCTCTACCTGCTCCTGGCGGTAGCCACGGCGGTGCAGACTCTCACCACTCGAATCGAGACTCAAGGTGGCATTGTCTTCTGCAATGTGGATGTTGAGGCGGATATCCGGGTTAGATACGCTGATATTTGGACGTGTACCCTGCTTCTCGCGGAACCAGTCAACAATCGCATCCTTTACCTTGTAGGTTACGAAGCGTGAGTTGCGGAACTCCTCTGAGTAGACTACTGAGTCAACAGAGAAAGTCTTCTTCACGTCTAAGATGTCATCCCACTTGATCTTCTGAATCTGATCATACACCTCTTCAGCGCTTCTAGCCTTGAAGTGCTTGATAGGCTTTAAGATACGGATGGCTGTGTGCAACTGGAAGTTAGCACGATACATCATTTCCTTGTCGCCTGTGAAAGATACCATGCGGCGACCTATTTGTACATTGTTAGCACCCAGTTGGGTGAGCTCCTCAGCCAAGACTGGCTCCAGACCCATAAAGGTCTTGGCAATGAGTTCAAATTCCTGTTCCATTATTGAATTCTATATCTAATAAACTTTGTTTTTCTTTTTTATATTTCTTTGTTTTCGGTTTCATATCCTTGGTAACCCATACGTTGGCTCCCACTACGCAGCCTTCTCCGATGGTGATGCGACCGAGGATGGTGGCATTGGCGTAGACGATGACATCATTTTCGAGGATAGGGTGGCGAGGGATTCCCTTGATAGGATTGCCGTCCTTATCGAGAGGGAAACTCTTGGCTCCGAGGGTTACACCCTGGTAGAGTTTCACATTATCGCCGATGATGCAGGTAGCTCCAATCACCACACCCGTACCGTGGTCGATGGTGAAGTGCTTGCCGATGGTAGCCTCCGGGTTGATGTCAATACCGGTTTCCGAATGAGCCAGCTCGGTCATCATTCTCGGAATGAGCGGCACTCCCAGTTCGTGCAGTACGTGGGCGATGCGGTAGTTGGTAATCGCCTTGATGACCGGGTAGCAGGAGATGATTTCTCCGTGGCTCATGGCAGCCGGGTCGCCCTCGTAGGCAGCCTCTACATCGGTAGCCAGAATCTTGCGCAGTCTTGGAAATTCCATGATTGTCTTGGCTGCAATCACGCCTGCCTTGGCACGCTGGTGCTGCAGTTCTGCCTGGGTTTCCGTTTCGCAGTCGTTGGCGAAGCAGAGACCTGCGAGAATCTGCTCTGACAGCATCTCATAGAGTTTCTCTACTCTTACTCCAATATGATATTTGATGGTTGAGATATTTACCGAAGAATTGCCGAAATATCCCGGAAAGAGGATAGAACGGGACAAACTGATGATTTCTTCGAGCGCCTTGCCCGAAGGAAGTGGATTCCCGTCTCGATGCTGATGGAAGAGACCCTTCAAAGATTCGGCGCTCGAAAGCTCCTCGATGGTCTCTGTCAGCTGATGAGTTAATGTATCTTTACTCATTTTCTTAATGTCTCAATAAAATTTGAGTGCAAAGATACGATTATTTTCTTGAATGACAAAGAAATAGCTGCGGTTTTTTGTATTTTTTAGAGTGATTTTTTGAGGGATGAAAGACGGAAAGACCCATGTACGGCGTTTTACCGTACATGGGTCTGGCTTGTCTTATTTTGCGATACTGTCCAGGAAGAGGAGCAGTCGGTTGGTGACGTTTACCTCTGAAACACCGGAATCGAAGTCGAGCGATACGAGGTTGAGTGTAGGGAAACGGTCGTGGAGACGTTTCTCGATGCCCTTGGAAATCACGTGGTTAGCGATGCAACCGAAAGGCTGGAGCGAGATGATGTTGTTCACACCATCACGGATGTAACCTACGATGTCGGCAGGCAGAAGCCAGCCTTCGCCAAACTGGGCTGCGAGCGAAACCAGTCCCTGTACGTCCTTCGCATCATCATAGATGTTGGTGAACGGACGGAAGTAGCGGAACTTGCCGGCTGCCTTGTTTACCTGGCGCAATCTTCTGCCTATCAGCGCCTGATAAGCGCCCTTGATGATGAAATCGGGCACTTTGGTGCAACTCAGCCGCATGTGTTTCTGTATCTCTACGTTCACAAATTCCTGAAGGAAGAAAGGGGCAAGCAGAGGCGGAACCACCTCAATGCCACGCGAGATGATGTTCTGCTCCAGGAACTGGTGGGCGAAAGGATTGAACTTCAGGAAGATTTCGCCTACGATTCCTACCTTCGGCAACGTTCTGTCGAGGGTCATCTGGTTGAATTCTTCGGCTGCCTGTTCCAGGAGTCGGATGAGTCCTTTGGCTGAATTCTGGGCGATAGGTCCGTCTATCAGCTGCATGTATTTATCGCGCAACTCTCTGGCAATGCCCGGTTTACGCTCTCTTACGATGCAGGCGTTGTACATCTCGTTGATTGCATCGCCATAGAAAATGGCGGTAACGATAATCTGACTGTATTTCAGCCAAGGCACATTGAAGCCGTCCTGCTCGTTGTAGTCTTGCTTGTCGTCTGTTGAGCCTGATGCTTCGCCTGTTGAGGCTGTTACACCGAGTGTGAGCAGCGGAATGTCCTGGAATCCATTGGAAATCATCGCACGCTTGATGAGACCGGCGTAGTTGGTTGCGCGACACTGGCCGCCCGTCTGACTCATCACTACTGCCGTATTATTCAGGTCGTATCTGCCTGATTTCAAGGCTTTGATGATGTCGCCGACGATGAGTGTTGCCGGATAGCAGACTTCGTTGTTGGCAAACTTCAAGCCGAGTTCGGCGCTCACCTCATCGCTCATCGGAAGTACCTCTACATCATAGCCTATCAGTTTCAGGATAGGCGGAATGATAGGGGTGAGGTATTCGGTCATGAAAGGAGCGAGAATCTTGCGATGAATATCCTGCTTGGTGAATACCTTGGTCTGTTGTAAATGTTGAATGTTGAGTGTTGAATGTTGAATTTCTTCAGCTGTTGAATTTTTCACTCTTCGTTCTTCACTCTTCACTTCCTTTACTCCCTTCAGGCTTTCTATGAGCGAGCGGACACGGAGCTTCAGAGAACCGATATTGCTCACATCATCTATCTTCAACAGCGTGAAAGGCTTGTTGTGGCGCTTCATGATGTCGCGAATCTCGTCCTGGATAAAACTGTCAGGACCGCAGCCGAAGCTGGTCATCTGGACGAAATGAACCTCATCGCCCTGCTCGGCTGCCCATTGCGCTGCCTTCAGAATGCGGTTCATATACGCCCATTGCTTCACGAGATAAGTCTCTGGCTGACAGTTGTATGCTTCGTTGTTATCTTGGCTGGCTAATGCTGCCTCATTTCTTTCTGCCGCCAGATTCTCCAGATTGAAGTCTTTGAAATCTGCAAAGAGATTACCCCGGGCGATGTCTTCGCTGATGACGTTGACTCCCAGATTGGCAATCATCTCGCTCAGCTTGTGCTGAATCAGCGGGTCGGTATGATAAGGACGGCCCGCCAGCAGAATCGTAAGTCCCTTGTTCTGCTTCTGAATCTTGTCTTCGTCCGTTTTCTGAGCCTCTGTTTCTTCATTTTTCAGAATCTCCCAGCCCTGTTTCTTGATTTCAGCAGCATATACTGCCTGAGCATAGAGAGCTTCTCTCAGCGCTTTACGGGCAGTCTTCTTGCTTACTCCCAGTTGCTTGAGATAATCGGTAATCTGTTTTTCCAGCGCCTTAGGCTGGGCAAAGTTGATGACGGGCGTATCGATTGGTTTCTTCAGATTGATGACCGACTTGATGACATCGCTGTAGCCCGAAACGACCGGACAGTTGAAGCTGTTTAGCGTATTCTTCGGGTCGTCATTATGCTCGTAAACCACGTATGGCATGAGGATGCGGTCTACCTTCGGGTTCTCGTTGAGTTCCTTCAGATGACTGTGAGCCAGTTTAGCCGGGAAGCAGATATTGTCGCTCATCACCGTATTCAAGGCTCCTTCATACTGGCTGAAAGTGGAATCGGAAGAGAGAATCACGCCCAATCCTGCTGCCCGGAGCAGCGCATTCCAGAACGGATATTCCTCGTACATGTTGAGGATGCGAGGAATGCCTACTTTGACGTTGTGTTTTACAACGTCAAGTGGGTTAACCGTTTCTCTATCAAAGAGTAAACTGTATTTGTATTCGTAGATGTTTTTGCCTTTTATCCCGTTTGTTCCCTTGTTGTTGAACACACGCTCGCACTTGTTTCCGGAGTAGAATCGGTTGCCGCCGGCAAAGGTGTAGCGGGAAACATAACAATGGTTTTCGCAGCCTTTGCATTGCAGTTGTTTGGTTTCATAATGAGCCAGATTCTGGAGATCATCGATGGATCTTGATGAGGCAGGGTGCGTATCTTCTGCAGATGTGCGATGCTTGTAATCTGCCGCCGCATGAAGGGCACAGCCGTAGGCGCCCATCAGTTCCGGCATGTTGCTTCGTGCCACTTCGGTATGGGTGAGCAACTCAAATGCTCTTACCACCGCATCGTTTCTCATCGTACCACCCTGCACAACGATTTTGCCTCCAAGGTTCTCATTACCATGGAGTTTCAATACCTTATAAAGACAGTTCTTGATGACCGAATAAGAGATTCCGGCAGAAATATCAGCTACAGATGCGCCCTCTCTGAGCACCTGCTTCACCTTCGAGTTCATGAAGACGGTGCAGCGGGTTCCCAGGTCGCAGGGAGCCTTCGACTGGCAGGCGAGTTGAGCAAAATCGCCTACAGAATAACCCATGTTGTTGGCAAAGGTCTGGATAAATGTTCCGCAGCCCGAACTGCACGCCTCGTTGAGTTCCATGCGCACCACAGCCCCTTTCTCAACGAAGATAGCCTTCATGTCCTGTCCGCCGATGTCCAGGATAAAACTCACGTCGGGCATGAGTGAGGCAGCAGCTCTTTCGTGCGCCATTGTTTCGATAATGCCACTGTCTAGGCCGAAAGCCGCCTTGATGAGTTCTTCGCCGTAACCTGTAGAGCAGGAGCCTACGATTTCCAGTTCAGCGCCTCGCAATGCAGCTTCCTGCTTCAGGGCGTTCAGTCCATCCGCTACCGCCTTGATTGGATTTCCCAGGTTCAGGCGGTAATTGGTAAAGACAATATCTCCCGTAGGCGTCTCCGCATTCACCCTTACCGCAACAATCTTCGTCGTAGTAGAGCCCGAGTCAATACCAATCACAACCTGCTGTTTTCCTTTGTTCAGCGGTTGGGTTTCGGTAGCGAATTTCGCCTTTGATTTGAGCCATTCCTGGTGCTCTTTCTCGTTCTTGAACAGAGGCAGTAGACTGCTGGTCCATTCCGTTTGTATTTCTTTCTTCATCCGACTTCTGAGGGCAGAAACTGAGGCTGCAGAATCTGCCGATTTAGCCCGGTAAGCACAGCCCAGAGCCGGGATGAGATTGCTGTTTTCTGATACGATGAAGTCGTTTGGAGAAAGATGGAGATAATCGCTGAAAGCCTTGCGGAGAGCCGGAAGAAAGGTCAGCGGACCGCCGCAGAGCAGGATAGGAGCCTCGAAACTGATGCCGTGAGAAAGCGTTACCACCGTCTGTACGGCGATGGAATGGAAGATGCTGGCTGCAATATCTGCTTCGGGCAGATTGCGCGCCATCAGGTTCTGGATGTCGGTCTTGGCAAACACGCCGCAGCGGGCAGCCATCGGATAAACGTGCTCTGCCTTCATCGCCAACTCGCTCATCTTCTGGTTCTCTACGCCCATCAGCACACTCATCTGGTCGATGAAAGCGCCCGTTCCGCCGGCACAGTTGCCGTTCATGCGCAGTTCCATATTTCCGTTTTCCTTGAAGAAGATAACCTTCGCGTCCTCGCCACCAATATCGATGAGCGCCTTCGCCTCAGGATGAGCCGTACGGGCATAGACCGATGCAGCCACCACCTCCTGTACAAACTCCGCCTGGAGCTGTTCGGCAGTAGCCATTCCTACGCTTCCCGTTACGCAGATTCTTGCCTCTGCATCGCCCGTGAGGGCTAAAATCTCATCGAAATATTGTGACACAAGTTCGTTGACACGAGCGTTGTGGCGTTCGTATTTTGAGTAAATTACCCGGTTATCGCTGTCGATAACGGCTATTTTGGCTGTCGTAGAGCCAACGTCCAATCCTATGTAATAAGTTTTCTCCATTTCTCTTATCTCAAGTATTTTCTCTTATCTTCTTGTTTCTTCCTCAAGTTTCGCAAGTTTTGCTCCACACGCCCTGAAAGGGCAGAAGCTCCTAGCCCAGGGCATCGCCCTGGGTTTTTATGGACGCAACCCTGTCGCCCTGTAAGGGCAAAAGCTTTAAAGAACCGGGCTATTTACAAGGCTTTTGCCCTTACAGGGCGCCTTGCTGATTGCTATTATACCCAGGGCGCTGCCCTGGGCTAGGAGCTTTTGGGCCTTCAGCCCGTACTTAAACCACATGCGAAACTTCTAGTATCTTCTTGTTATTGGCTTTTCCCAAGTTCCATCTGCTCTCTTCTCATATCCCTGAAAGCGCTCCAGGCTATCGGAACCGCTACGGCAAACGAGCAGCAATCTGCCCACATCTGACACATCTCCACGCCTAGCAATCCGAAGAAATAGGGCAGGATGAAGATGAGCGGAATGAAGAAAAGTCCGCTTCGTGCTGCCGCTACGATGTTGGCTCTCACCGGTTTACGGATGGTCTGCATCAGCATGTTGGTGAGCACGATGCTGGCTATGAGCGGAAAACTGAGCACCTGCCATCTCAAAGCCACCGAACCTACGGCTACAACTGCTGCATCATCGCGGAAGATACTGATGATGGAAGTTGAGAAGATGAAGCCGAGAAGGGCACAGACGCTGAGGAAAACCGTGCCGCATTTGATGCAGAAAAAGTAGGCTTCCTTTACGCGCCCATAGAGTTTGGCTCCGTAGCAGAATCCGCAGAGCGGCTGGAATCCCTGACCCAGACCGATGACCATCGCATAGGTGAAGAAGGAGATGCGGGTAACGATGCTCATGCCCGCAATGGCTGCATCGCCAAACGCACCTGCTGCCACATTGAGCATCAGCGTAGCGATACTTCCCAGTCCCTGTCTTGACAGCGAAGGGGTTCCGCCGAAGATAATCTCCTTGGCAAAGGCGCGGGTAGGGGTGAAATTGCTGAGACGGATGCGGATGTTCTCGCCTTTATGCGTCATCCAGAAGAGCATGGCGCAGCCGAAACACTGGCTGATGAGGGTGGCTACGGCGGCTCCGGTAATGCCCAGCTGGAAGTAGAGGATGAGCAGAGGAGCCAGAATCAGATTGAGCAGCACACCCGACATGATGCCCTTCATCGCATACATCGCATTGCCCTGGAAGCGCATCAGGTTATTCAGCGTAAGCGAGGTGGTCATAAAGGGAGCACCCAGCAGGATAATGCCCAGATAGCGTTCTGTATAAGGAAGAATGGTGGGCGTAGAACCCATCAGAAGGCAGAGCGGAGTGAGGAACACATGACCCAGAATGGCGATGAGGAGACCGGTAAGAAAACTCAGCACAAAGCCCGTGGCTGCCATCTTCTGTGCCTGTTCCGTATGTTTGGCGCCCAACTGTCGCGAAACATAATTGCCTGCACCATGGCCAAACAAGAAACCAATCGCCTGGATAACAGCCATTGCTGCAAAGGCAACGCCTACCGCTGCCACACTCTGCGTGTTGATGCTGCCCACGAAATAGGTGTCGGCGAGATTGTACATGCTCGTCGACAGCATACTGATAATCGTTGGTATGGCCATCGTGAAAATCACATGATGCACAGGGGCATGAGTGAGGAACGTATAGTTGTCTCTTTTCTCTTTCTTCATAACTTTATGATGCTCTTTTGGGGCATTTCAACCTGCAAAGGTACATAAATATCCACAAAGTTGGACAATTATGAACCAACTTTTATAAATTTATAAGAAAAGAGTTGCATTATTCATAAAATTATCGTATTTTTGCACCGCAATTGAATATATATACAAAACGGATTACTAATGAATGATGAGATAAGAATCATACCGGTAACAACAAAAAAGGGGTTGAAAACCTTTATTCAGTTTCATTATGATCTCTACAGAGGCCATAAGTTTGCCATTCCTTTTTTGCGTTTCGACGAGATGAATACGCTGGACCCAAAGAAGAATCCTGCCTTCGAATTCTGCGAGGCTCAATACTTCCTGGCGGTTGACAGCGAGGCTCGTATCGTAGGTAGAATTGCTGCCATTATCAACCATCGTGCCAATGAACAGTGGAACAAGAAGCAGGTTCGCTTCGGCTGGTTCGATTTCGTGGATAATGTTGCGGTTTCCTGTGCCTTGTTGCGTGCGGTAGAAAACTGGGGCAAGAGCAAGGGAATGAACGAATGCGTAGGTCCGCTCGGATTTACGGATATGGACCGTGAAGGCTTGCTCATCGAGGGCTTCGACCGGAAGTCTACGATGTATATCAATTACAATTATCCTTATTACAAGACGCATATGGAGAGTTATCCGCTCTATGAGAAGGATAACGACTGGCTGGAGTACCGCATCAGGATTCCGGAAGTGACGCCGGCTAAGTTTGCCAAGACTGCCCAGATGATAGAGAGCCGATATAATCTGCATGTTCATAAGTTCACCCGCCAGGAACTGACCTCGGGAGGAATGGGCAGGAAGGTGTTCGAAATCGTGAATGAGACTTACAAGAATCTCTATGATTTCCAGCAGCTTACGGAGAAGCAGATAGATGAATATGTAAATACTTATATCAAGAAGGCTGACTTGAACCTGGTAACGGGTGTGGTGGATGGCAACGCTGGCAACAAACTGGTAGCCTTCGGTGTTTCCTTCCCTTCGTTTACCGATGCGCTGCGCGAGATAGGCGATGGCAAGCTTTTCCCTACGGGTTGGCTGAAGGTGCTGAAGGTTCTGAAGTGGCACAAGACGGATACGGTAGATTTGCTTTTGATTGGTGTTCTTCCGGAATATCGCAAGAAGGGAGCCAACGCGCTTATTTTTGCCGATCTGATAGAGCAGTATCGCCGTTATGGCTTTAAATGGGCTGAGGCAATGCCGCAGATGGAGACCAATACCGGTGTTCAGAGCCAGTGGCAGTATCTGGAGAGCGAACAGCATCGCCGTCATCGCTGCTATAAGAAGAAGATTTAAAAGCCCCTGTTTTGAGCCGTTTAGGCATAAATAAGATAGAAAATGGGCTAAAAAGTTAATAAAACTAACTCATAGTTTTGTGGTTCTCAACTCATAGCTTTCCGGTTAGTAACTCATAGCTTTCCGGTTGAGAAAATTAAGAATGCATCGCGATAGGATGAAAAATGGCTGTAAAATGGCTGTTTTTTTCCATCGCGATGCATTATTTTTTGCGTCGCGACGCACAATTATTTCCGTCGCGACGCACCAATTCTTCCGTCGCGACGCATTAATTGCCCCCTCGTGAGGCATTATTGAAGCCTCCCGCTGGTCATCATTTAAGCCTCTTATTTGTCTTAATATAAGGCACTTATCCGTCTTAATATAAGGCACTCATCAAGATAAAAAGATGCGCTCTGGAAAGAGAAAATTAAGATGGGGGTTAACAGGTTAACAGTTAACACCCCAAAAATGCATACTTCCATCCACACACTTATATAAAAATAAGTATATATATATTATTATATAATAAGGTACGCGAGGGGGACCATGCAAAAAACAGCTGTTAACTGTTAACCCTGTTAACCCCCCAACAACAAGTTAATAGTTTATAGTTAACAGTTGATAGGGCGTAGCCGTTCGCAAGATTGCTATAAACTATCATCTATAAACTAACCGAAGTTTAAAACACCCTCTTCTCCGTCCCCTCTTTTAGGAAATTTAAACAAGAATGCTTGGTGGTTTCACCGAAAAACCTTACTTTTGTAACCTGACTGCAAACAAACGTAAAAACAATAATAACAACATAAAATGAAGAATCTCACATTCCATATCGTAGGACTCACCCATAATGACGTGAAAGGCCATGAGGTAGAGTATGCTAAAGAAGCAGAGGGAAGAACCATCTGCCTCGTGCCCGATGACGCCAACACCTTCGACATGCTGGCGGTGAAAGCTTATGACAAACAGCAGCTCATAGGCTATGTTTCAGCCCTGGAAGGCGAGGACGTGCGCGCCCTCATCATCGCCCGCAAGGAGCGGAACCTGCGCACCCGCTGCATAGGCTGCAACAGCAAGAACGAGGGCGATAAGGCTGGATTGCAGCTCATGGTGAGGGTGCTCTCTGATGTTTCTGATGAGGAGATGGAGCAGGCGCGCCGCGAAATATATGATGATAAGATTTATGATGACTGGCAATACTCCGGTCCTGTGCTGCCCATCGAACAGCTCACCCGTTTCAGCGACTGCACCATGATGCTCGAAGGCGTCATCAACAGCATCATCCGTCTCCAGAATACGCTCTCTGAAGGCTCTCTTGATGCAGAAACTGAGGCGATGCTGCGCGAGGAACTTTCTGATTGCCTTTCTGAGGCTAGAGAGCGGCTCAGCAGTTTCCTCGAAATCCAGCGCAGCGATTATTCCCGAGAAATGACGCAGGCCAGAAACCGCATTCTTCATAAGCTGGAGCAGATAGACGATGAGGAACTGCAGCGCCTCCGGGCCGTTCTGCTTACCGAGATGGGATTCATCACCAGTTCGGCTTACCGCGAGCGTGCGGCCTATTCTTTCTTCGTAGAAGCCCCGAATGCCATCAAGAAGAAGCAGACGGGCACCTACGATTATAAAGACCAGCTGGACGCCATAGAACAGCAGCTGCACGCCTTCGCCCACAATCTCTACCCAACATTCAAGGCCGACCCGGTAGATTTCCTCCGTCAGGTGTTCTATAAGCGTGTGCCTAGAAAGAAGATGCTCCAGCTGCTCTCGGGCATCGTGCTGATGATTATGAACGGCAGGGTGAACGATGTGAAGCAGTGGGGCAAGCACGGCGATGAGGAGTCACTGATAGCGATGAAGACTGTGGGGAAGAAACCTGCGATTGGAGAGCATAAGAAGGAACTCATGGCACTGGTGAAAAAGGCAGTCTTGAAGATTGCTGTTTATCAGAAGAGGGGATATTATGGCGTGTTTCTTTCAAAACAGGCCTATTGGTATCCTATTTTCCGCCTGATGGGCGATTGGGAATTACTCCCACCCAAATCTCCTCAATCGTTCTGTACATTCTTGGAAGAGCTATTTGAAGGCAAAAAAATATCCGGTCCGAAAGCTCGTCTCTGCGGTAGGGATGATTTGAGGCAAGCAGGAATCGCTCCCTTTTCCAACCATGAAGCTTTGAAATGGAAAAATCTGGAGCAGAAAGAATTGATTAATACACAAGAGGCAAAATTCAACCGTTATTGTGAGATTGTTGATATTTTTATGAAAATCCTGGGAGAAGAAGCTTTTAAGAAGGGTATTATGTTAGATGATTGGCTAAAAGAATAATGGGCGTTGGCAGCGGATTTGTAATCTGTTGCCAACGCTTTTTTCTTGTAGCCTGTTTCTTTTCTTCTCCCTTGTTTTATACCTCTCTTTATACCTGAATATAAAAACTTTTACCCCTCGTGCGCGATATTTTATACAGCTTGTA
>OGKK01000498.1_pt1 | contig 14482 bp, 8 predicted proteins | sample 1572401 | NCBI WGS metagenome assembly OGKK01 (sample SAMEA2582155, study PRJEB24529) | metagenome | biome: Human gut stool | place: China | collected 2011 | reverse complement strand
TTACAATGATTGTACGTAAACCAACAAATGGTATCTATGTAGGTACAGTTAAAATTGGTGATTATGCACCGGTAAGCATTCAATCTATGATTACTACAGATCCGGTTCATACGGAAAAGGCTATAGCTGAAATAAATCGTTTAGCTGAGGCTGGTTGTGAACTAGTACGTGTTGCAGTTCCTACTATGGCTTCTGCTAAAGCTTTAAAAGCAGTTCGTGCTGGTATTGATATTCCTTTAATTGCTGATATTCATTTCGACTATAAATTAGCGTTAGAAGCTATCGAGAATAATGTTGATGGATTGCGTATTAACCCAGGAAACATCGGCGGTGAGGATAAGGTATTAGCTGTTATAGAAAAAGCTAAACCTAAACAAATTCCGATTCGTATTGGCGTTAATGCAGGGTCTTTACCAAAGCATATCCTCGATGCACATGGAGGTCATCCCACAGCTGATGGCATGGTGGAAACTGCATTAGAACATGTGCGAATTCTTGAGAAGCTCGACTACCGTCAAATGAAATTATCTATTAAAGCAACAGAAGTCCCTTTAATGGTAGAAGCTTATCGCAAGTTATCCGATAAGATTCCGTATCCGTTGCATTTAGGTGTTACTGAAGCTGGTACGATAAAACAAGGTACTATTAAATCTGCTATGGGCATTGGTGCTTTATTATTAGATGGTATTGGCGATACCTTACGGGTATCCTTAACAGGTGATCCCATACATGAAATTGAAGTAGGTCGAAGTATTTTGAGTAATCTAGGATTACGAAACTTTGGAGCTACAATGATTTCCTGTCCTACATGCGGTCGATGCCAAGTGAATTTATTTGATATGGCAGGGATTGTAGAGGAGCGATTAGCATCCATTAAAGCACCTATTAAAGTAGCTGTTATGGGTTGTGTTGTAAATGGGCCTGGAGAGGCTCGTGAAGCTGATTTCGGTATTGCTGGTGGTAATGGCCAAGGGATTGTCTTCCGCAAAGGAGAAGTTATCAAGACTGTGCCAGAAGCTGAATTAGTAGATACATTATTTAGAGAAATTGATCAATATTTAGAAAACTTAGATGAGGAGTCTTTATGTTAGCCACTAAATTATATGCACCTACATTGCGTGAGGTTCCATCTGACGCTGATGTAGTTAGCCAACAGCTTATGCTTCGCGCTGGTTTTATGCGCAAAACTGCAAATGGTTTATATAGCTTTTTACCATTAGGTTGGAGAAGTATCAAAAAGATTGAAGCTATTGTACGTGAAGAAATGGATCGTGCTAGTGCTCAAGAAATCATGATGCCTATCTTACAACCTGCTGAAATTTGGAAAGAATCTGGCCGTTGGAATGCATATGGCGCTGAAATGATGCGTATTAATGATCGTCATGATAATGAATTCTGCTTAGGACCAACTCATGAAGAGATGATCACTACACTTGTTAAAAATGAGATCAATTCATATCGTCAGTTACCAGTCAATTTATATCAAATTCAAAGTAAATTCCGTGATGAACGTCGTCCGCGTTATGGTTTAATGCGCAGTCGCGAATTCATTATGAAAGATGCATACTCTTTTGATGTGGATGAAGCTGGTTTAGATAAATCCTATAAATCTATGTATGATGCATACACACGTATTTTTACGCGTTGTGGTCTTACATTCCGTCCGGTAGAGGCTGATAGCGGTGCCATCGGTGGTAGTGGTACACATGAATTTATGGCTATTGCTGAAGCAGGCGAAGCAGATATTGTGTACTGTACAAAATGTGACTATGCTGCCAATATTGAGATTGGTAAACCTGGTATTATGAAACAGGAAGAAGAAGCACTTCAAGAGTTATCTATTGTAGATACTCCTAATGCAAGTACTATTGAAGCTGTTGCAGAAATGCTAAATCTTCCATTACATAAAACTATTAAAGCCGTAGTATTTTCTATTGATGGTAAAGTTGTATTAGCTATTGTTCGTGGTGACCATGAAGTAAATGAAGTAGCTGTACAACATGCTGTGCTTGGTTCTGTAGAGCCAGAAATGGCTACGCCAGAGGAATTAGAAAAAGTAGGCTTAACAGCTGGCTTTATTAGTCCTGTTGGGTTAAAACAAACAGAAGAGTTTGCTATTGTTGTGGATGAATCTGTTATGGAAACGTACAATGTTTGTGGTGGTGCAAACAAGAAAGATGCTCACTATATTAACATTAACCCTAAACGTGACTTTAATGTAGAAGATATCATTGTTGCACCAATTCGTTTAATAACAGATGACGATGTTTGTCCAACTTGTGGTGGTACATTAGAACATGCTAAAGGTATTGAAGTAGGTCAAGTATTTAAATTGGGTACAAAATATTCTGAAGCATTACAAGCTACATTCTTAGATCAAAATGGTCGTCCTAATCCAATGATTATGGGGTGCTATGGTATTGGTGTATCTCGTACATTAGCTGCAGCTATTGAGCAGTACCACGATGAAAATGGTATCATTTGGCCACGTGCTATTGCTCCATTTGAAGCCGTTATTGTACCTATTAATGCAAAAGATGAAGCTTTGATGTCTACAAGTCAAACAATTTATACTGCATTACAAGATGCAGGTGTAGATGTGTTACTTGATGATCGTAAGGATCGAGCTGGTGTAAAATTCAAAGATGCTGATTTAATTGGCTATCCACTTCGAATTACAGTAAGTAAAAATACACTTGAAAATAATGAAGTAGAAATTCAAATCCGTAAGTCTGGTGAAGCGATTACATGTGCAATCGATTCTGTAGCGACTAAGGTTACTGAATTACTTCAAGATTTATAATTAAATTGCGATTCTAGTGAATGCTCATTAGGGTCGCAATTTTTCTATCTCATCTTGAATAAATTAGCTAAATCAGTCATAATTAAAAGATAGGATAATTGTAATGGGAGGTGCTCTATGCTTGTTGATTTTCACATGCATTCTATCTATTCTGATGGTGTTAAAAGTCCCGAAGAATTATTACGTCTTGCCTTAGAATGTAAACTATCTATGATGGCGTTAACAGATCATGACGAAATTGATGGCATAAAAGCATTGCGTGCCGCTCAAAAGCAATTAGATCCAGAGAAAACTATTAAAATTATTAATGGTTGCGAATTTAGTGCTGACTATAAAGATAAATCTATTCATATTCTGGGATATCGTTTTGATGAAACAAATCAAGAATTAAAAGACTTTATTCAATATTTTAAAGCAAAACGAGAAGAACGGATTGATGAGATTATCAAACGTTGTAATAATGCTGGATATGTTATATCAAAAGATGACCTACTTAAAAAATTCCCTAAAACGCAAGCTTATGGGCGTTCACATATTGGACAGTTATTAATTGATGGTGGTTATGCTAAGGATATTAATGAGGTATTCAAAGGTATTCTTCGAAAAGATAGTCCATGCTATGTACCTAAGGTAAAGGTTGAGGTTCCGCATATTATCGATATCATTCATAAAGCTGGTGGCCTTGCCGTTATGGCTCATCCTAAACTAGTAACTAGTGATGAATATGTAGTAGAAATGTTAGCCTATGATTTTGATGGTATGGAGGTTTACCATACTAAACATAACGATGATGATGTGAAACGATATAAAGCATTAGCTAAAGAACATAACTTGTTTATTACAGGTGGTTCTGATTATCATGGTATTCCAGGAAAAGCACCAGATCAATTTGGCGATTACTTGGTATCCGCTGAGAATGTATCAGAATTTATTAGTTTGTTATAAATAATGAGGTTGACTATGGAAGTCGTTGCATTTGTAGGTAGTAGTGGCACTGGTAAAAGCCATCGTGCGCTCGTAGTTGCTCATGAAAATAATATTGAATGTATCATTGATGATGGCATTTTAATTCATGATAATAAGATTGTAGCTGGCTTTTCTGCAAAGAAGGAATCTAGCCGATTAAAAGCTGTTCGTCGTGCTATTTTCCAAGATGAAGTACAAGTAAAATCAGTGCGTGAACAATTAGATAAAATTAATCCTAATAAGCTTATGATTATTGGTACATCCGATAATATGGTTAAGAAAATTACGAAAGCATTAGGCTTGCAAGATCCAGATCGATACATTCGCATTGAAGATGTAGCTACACCTAAAGAAATTGAAAAAGCACAACATGCTCGTCTTAAAGAAGGTAAACATATTATTCCAGTTCCAACAATGGAATTGAAACCTCATTTTAGAGGATATTTGATTGATCCAATTAAAACCATGTGGCGTCGCCGTACTTTGAAAAAACAAGATCAAGATACATTGGGTCAAATTGGATCAGAAGGTTTTGAACGTTCTGTAGTTCGTCCTGCTTTCAGCTATTATGGACGTCTTACCTTCGATGATGATGTAATTATTAAATTGATTCGCAATGGCTTAAAAAAAGTTGTTGGTGTTGATGAATCAAGTGTTATTTCTTTCAAAAAGAGTGACAAAGGCCAAAATGGTTTAGTTGTTGATATGGCTGTTGTTATTGAACATGGTTATCCTGTTAAAGCATTGATGCAACAGGTACAAAAGTCTGTTCGAAATGAAATTGAGTATATTACAGGCATGTCTATTGAACGTATGTCTATAAAAGTTAAGAATATTATAGAAACAAAACGTAAGATTGTTAAAGTATAGGAGTTAGAATGAAGTCTTATTATATTTACACCTATGGTTGTCAAATGAATACTGCTGATTCTGAGCGCTTATCGCATCAGTTAGAATCTGTAGGCTATACACCTACAGAGGACGTAGAAACTGCAGATTTAATTTTATTAAATACTTGTGCAGTTCGTGAGAATGCAGAAACAAAGGTCTATGGCCGCATAGGTGAGCTAATGAGACTAAAGCGTAAAAACAAAAACTTGATTCTTGCTGTTACAGGTTGTATGGCTCAGAAGAATCAAGCGGAAATGTTTAAACGGGCTCCACATATTGATATTGTATTAGGTACTCATAATATTCAACATATTAATGAAATGATTGAAGAGGTTCAACGCGGTCATACACATCAAATCAATGTGGATATGGATAATTCTGTACTACCTGAATTGGAAGCGAAACCTAATGGCACCTTTTATGCATGGGTACCTATTATGAATGGTTGCAATAAGTTCTGTACCTATTGTATTGTTCCTCACGTTCGTGGTAGAGAGATAAGTCGTCCTGTAGAAGCCATTGTAAAAGAGGTTACTGAACTAGGTGCAAAAGGGTTTAAAGAAATCACGTTACTAGGACAAAATGTAAACTCTTACGGTTTAGATTTCAAAGATGGTACTGATTTTGGTACATTAGTTGATGCCCTCGATGGTATTCCAGGAATTGAACGTATTCGCTATATGACGAGTCATCCTCAAGATATGACTAAATCTATGATAGATGCACTTGGGCGATCTTCCAATATCGTTACCCATTTACATTTACCAATTCAATCCGGTTCAGACCGTATTTTAAAAAAAATGAACCGTCATTATACAGTAGAACATTACAAAGAATTACTTTCTTACTGTCGTGAGAAAATTAAAGATGTAGTAGTTACTACAGATATTATCGTAGGTTTCCCAGGGGAAACAGAGGAAGACTTCCTAGCTACATTACAATTGTTAAAAGATGTACGCTATGATATGGCTTATACATTCATTTATTCTAAACGTTCTGGAACGCCAGCAGCGACTATGGATGATCAAGTTCCAGAAGAGGTTAAACGGGTACGTTTACAAACATTGATGGATGTGCAAAATGAAATCTCTTATGAACTAAATAAACCTATGGAAGGGCAAGTGTTTGATATTATTGTAGAGGGACCAAGTCCTCGTGATGAAGACATGTGGTTCGGTCGTACATCTGGTAATAAAATGGTTTTATTCCCTAAGGATGACTCCCTATCAATTGGTCAAACTGTACCAGCTCATATCGATAAAGCTCAAACATGGGTTTGTTATGGTAGTATTGTAAAATAAACTATTAGAATCAAAAAGAACTCGTCACTATTATGTTAACTCTAAGGTTAGAATTTTTATCTAAAATTAGTTTGCTAAACATGTGGTGGCGATGTTCTTTTTTACCATAGATGCTGATTAGAAATCATATGTGTTATAATAATAAAATAATATAAAAGTTGTATATTGAAGATATTCATAGGTATGAACACCATTTACATTTTGTATTTTTACAAAGAAGGTGTAACTATGAAACTTGATTTAAACGCTGTAGGCGAAACGGCATTATTGACACTATATGCAAGAGCGAAAGATTATGAGTCAGATCAATCTGTATTAAAGGATCAGAAATCCTGGGATATTTTAAAGCATATTGATTATGATTTTGATCAATTTAAAGATGTTAAGATGTCTTATTATGGAATTTTAGGACGAGCAAAAGTAATCGATGATGAGATACGAAAGTTTATATCTCTATATCCAGATTGTATCGTCGTATCATTAGGTGCCGGTTTAGATACTATGTTTTATCGAGTCGACAACGGTTATATTGATTGGTATAATATTGATTTTGCCGGAGTGATTGAGGCACGTTCACAATTTTTTGAGCCTCATGAACGAGTACATAACGTAGTGAGCTCTATAACTGATGAATTGTGGACTAAAAATATTGAGATAAATGGCCGAAAACTATTGCTTGTTAGTGAAGGGGTAGTTATGTATCTTACACTGGATGAAATGAAGCAATTCTTAGGCGTACTGACTGATTCTTTTGAAGAATTTACCTTATATCTTGATATGATTTCTCCTTATGTGGCAAAACGTAGTAAACAACATGATATGCTTAGTAAAATGGATGTTACTTTTCAATGGGGAAGTAAGGATGGTCATGAAATTGTAGATATGAATCTTAAACTTAAACAAACTGGACTGATTAATTTTACAGGAAGTATGTTGTCCTTAGCACCTATTGTTTATAAATTATTATACCCGTTTATATATTTGTTTAATAATCGTATGGGAATATACGAATATAAGCGGAATCTGTGATATGACTCATAATATATGAGGTGAATATGAGTAAAAAGCAAACACCTATGATGGAGCAGTATTTAGATATTAAATCTAGATATTCTGAAGAATTACTGTTCTTTCGTTTAGGTGACTTTTATGAATTATTTAATGATGATGCATTAATTGCATCTCGTGAACTTAATATAACCTTAACCGGTCGCCCAACAGGAGATGAGGAACGCACACCTATGTGTGGCGTTCCTTTTCATGCTGCTGAAAGTTATATTGAAACATTGGTAAAAAAAGGTTATAAGGTTGCTATATGTGAACAATTAGAAGATCCTAAAGCAGTTAAAGGCATCGTTAAGCGTGATGTTATTAAGGTCATCACACCAGGGACTGTAATGACTGAAAATGGTAATGATGCACGATCAAACAACTTTTTAGCGTTATTTTATATGGTAAAAGATGCATGGATACTCGTATTTTCTGATGTATCTACAGGGGAAGTTATTTGGCATCGCATTACTGATTGTGAAAAACGAAGCGATATGTTTGATGCTCTCAGCATGTATCGTCCAAGTGAAATTATATTGCCTGAGGGAACAGTATTACCGCAAGATATAAAAGACTTTATGGATAATCAATTCAGTAATATTGTATTATCTCCATTTAGTACATATCATACACAGCGCGAAGTAGCGGAAAAGGCGGTTACTCACTTTGGTGATCTAGGTCTCATGGAAGAGGATGTATGGGAAGCTTTGGGCTATATGCTCTTATATTTAGAGGATATCATTAAGTCTGAAATTTCTCACATTAACTATGTTCATCAATTGAGTGTCGGAAATCGTTTGATTTTAGATACATCTTCTTTGCGCCATTTAGAGATTACTCATAACTTACGTGATGGTGGTCAAAAAGGTACATTACTTGATGTACTTGATCGTACATTGACACCAATGGGGGCTCGTCTTTTAAAACAATGGCTCGAAAGTCCGTTGACGGATGTTAATCAAATTCAGCGTAGACAAGCCGCTGTAGCAGAACTGATTACACGTGGTGCAGAACGTTCCCATATCCGTAGCTTACTGGACTGCATTTATGATTTTGAGCGTATTGTAGGACGTGTAGAAACTGGATCTGTGTCCCCAAGGGACTTAACAGCACTTCGTGAATCATTAGCTGTTTTACCAGATATTAAAAATGTATTAAGTACATGTGCCAGTTTATCATTAACTTCTATCAATGATCGTATTCAAGATCATAAAGATATTTATGACCTATTATGTCGTGCTATTGCTGATCAGCCTGCACTGACATTAAAAGAGGGTCGAGTTATTAAGGATGGTTTTAATCCGGATTTAGATGAACTACGTTCATTGGCTACGAATAGCGAACAATGGTTAGCCAAGATGGAAGCTGATATTAAAGAGGCTACCGGTTTATCTAAAATTAAAACTGGCTATAATAAGGTGTTTGGTTACTATTTTGAAGTATCTCATAGTAAATCTGAACAAGTACCGGATTATTTCATTCGAAAACAAACTTTAGCCAATGCAGAGCGTTATATTACACCGGAATTAAAAGAGTTTGAAATCAAAATTCTCAGTGCTAAAGATAAGATAATCGCCTTAGAACATGAACTATATCAACAATTACGAAATGATATTAAACTCGTTATAAAAGATGTACAAGAGACAGCTCGTGCTCTTGCTGAGCTTGATGTATTAGGTTCCTTAGCACTTGTAGGCTATGAAGAGAATTATATTTGTCCTACCATTGTAATGAATGGACAAATTAATATTCGCGATGGTCGTCATCCTGTTATTGAAAAATTCTTGAAGCGTGAAGTTTTTGTACCAAATGATATCGTTCTAAATCATGATGATGAGGAATTCTTGCTCATTACAGGCCCTAATATGGCCGGTAAATCAACATATATGCGTCAAGCTGCTATTTTGATGATTATGGCTCAAATAGGCTCCTTTATTCCTGCCCGTGAAGCATCTATTTCTCCAGTGGATCGCATCTTTACACGTGTAGGTGCTAGTGATGATATTTCTACTGGTCAAAGTACGTTCATGGTAGAAATGAAAGAGGTAGCCTATATTTTAGAGAATGCTACACATAACAGCTTAATTATCTTAGATGAAATTGGTCGCGGTACGAGTACCTTTGATGGTTTAAGTATCGCTCAAGCTGTAGTTGAGCATATTTGTAAGCATATTCACGGCAAGACATTATTTGCTACCCATTACCATGAGTTAATTAGTTTAGAAGAAAGCTATAGTAAATTAAAGAATTACACTGTAGCTGTAAAAGAAAAAGGTAAGGATGTTGCATTCTTGCGCCGCATCATCAGAGGTGGCGCAGACCGTAGCTATGGTATTCATGTAGCGAGATTGGCAGGATTACCAAATTCTGTATTAAAACGTGCAGAGGTAATTTTAGAATCATTGGAAGATCAAAGTCATGATGCTAGTGATTTAAATAACCGCGTAATTGGTGGACAATCTACTAATGTGGTTAAAACGACTACAAAACAAGTGAGTGATTCACCACTAGGCAATTTATTTACTCATTCTGTAGTCGATAGCTTGCTGGAAGTGGATGTAATGAGTATGACACCGATTGAAGCATTAAATAAATTATATGAACTACAAGAGGAGGCTCGTAAAGGAGGCGGGAAATAATGGCAACCATTCATGTATTGGATGAAACCACAATCAATAAAATAGCTGCTGGCGAAGTTGTGGAACGTCCCGCATCTGTTATTAAAGAACTCATTGAGAACTCCATTGACGCTTCTTCGACCAATATTGAGATAGAAATTGGAGATGGTGGTGTGGCATATATGCGCATTACCGATAATGGTATTGGCATGACTGAAGAGGATGCGCGGTTAGCAATCTTACGCCATGCTACATCTAAAATTCAGCATGTAGAGGATTTATTTGATATTGCATCCCTCGGCTTCCGTGGTGAAGCATTGGCTAGTATTGCCTCTGTATCTCATTTTTCCATGACTACACGTAAAGCAGATGCTGATTTAGGGACTCGTATTACCGTAGATGGTGGTACTTTTACCGATTGTATTCCTTACGGTGCAGCACCTGGCACAACAATTGAAATTAGAGATCTGTTCTATAATACGCCAGCCCGTCGTAAATTCTTGAAAACGGAACGCACAGAATCGTCTAAGATTCAAGATATTGTAGGCAAATTAGCTCTTAGTAATCCACACATTTCCTTTAAGCTCATTATCGATGATCGAGTGGCTATTATTACGCCTGGAAATGGCAATATTGGTGATACTGTAGCTGCCCTATATGGCTATAAAACTAAGGATGATATTTTCACTGTTGCTTATGAAAGTGACTCTATCTATATCGATGGTGTAGTAAGTAAACCTACACTTCTTAAAAGTACGAGAATTTGGCAGACTATTATCGTTAATAACCGGGTTATTTCTGATAAAACCATAATGAAGGCTATAGATAATGCATATCACGCATTATTGCCGAAAAATGGTCATCCTTTAGTGGTCCTAAATATTACTGTTCCTGCTGAGATGGTTGATATTAATGTCCATCCTCGCAAAAGTGAAGTAAAATTTTCTGACGATAAGATTATATTTAAAGCAGTTTACCATGGTATTTTGAATGCCTTAAATAATCCCCTTCATGAGCGATATGAACGAGAATCATCCTCTTATATGAATGGTAAAGTCACTAATGAAAGTGGTTTAAATAACGAGAAGGACGATAACAATAGTACCTATGATTCCTATAGAGCACCTTCTGTGGTACAAGATGAGATGCAGTCTGCTGAACATATAGCAACAGCGGTTGATTTTGATAAGGTCTTTGGTGGACGACGTACAAAAGGGTATGAAGTCATGCGCAGTGAAACTGCGCAGTTTGTGGAGAATCTTAAAACTAAGGGCTACACACCACCTGCGCCAAAGGCGACGTATGAACAGTCTTCCTTTACAGATGAAAGTTTTGATGCTGTCCCTACCGAATATACTAGTTATACGAAAGAGGATGTAGAAAGATTTAAGTCCTTAGCTCAAGATATTCGGGAAGATAATACAGAAGAACGTACGATTCAAAATTCTGGATTCTTACCTATGGGACAAGTTGCTTCTTGTTATATTTTGGCTAAAAAGGGTGATGATCTCTATATTATAGATCAACATGCGGCCCATGAACGTGTACGTTATGATAAGCTTTGTAAGTCCTCTGAAGCAATTCCTATGCAATCTATTCTAGTACCTCAATATAGTGAGGCCACAGATGATGAAATGAATTTAGTAGAGGAAGAACGAGAAATATTACTGGATCTTGGATTTGATGTCGAATTAGGTGGTCCTACAAAGATAAAACTTGTAGGCGCTCCTGTAGATTTAGTAGAATCTAAGGCGTTTGAAATTCTCCAATATGTATTTTCTTACTTACATGACCACCAACAACCTACAAAGGCTCAGTTGCGTCATGAAATGCTAGCCTATGCATCTTGTAGAGGGGCCATCAAGGCAGGTCATAACCTTAATATGTATCAAATGACTACCTTAATTGAGGATTTATTTAGTACTGAAAAGCCTTATGTATGTCCTCATGGTCGACCAACAATTATTAAATTTACACCTGATGAATTAGGTAAATTATTCTTACGGTCTTAATATGAATATTTTAACTACATCTCAAAAATCTAATGAGGCCATTCAGGAGGAAGCCAAGGCATTGGCTTCCTCTATGCATATGACCTATATAAAACGTGGAAAATCATCTATACCGGCATTATTTAGAGAATATCAATGTGAATATATTGCAGTTCTTTCAGGATCTGAATTAACCATCCATTTTCCTGAAAATAAGCAACATAGCTTTCACCTTTCCATGGCACAACTACGTATATTACGTATAGAACGTGGTGAAGGAGATCATCTAGTTAATGCTGTTCAAACTATTCTGGATAAAAAAGGCATACTTGATGGACAGCAGTTTACATTTCTCGACTCTACTATAGGCCTAGCTAGTGATAGCATTATTGTTAGTTATGCTTTTCCTAATGTAGAGATACAAGGATTAGAAGGTTCGTTTCCTATATGGCTTGCTACTTCCTATGGATTGGCTCATTATATTCATAGTGAGGATAGTGTAACAAATGCGTTACGACGTATTCAGGTACAACATGCGACCTATGAAAACTATTTACCTAACCTATCAGATAATAGTGTAGATATTATTTATTTTGATCCCATGTTTGAAGTGCCTGTAGAGGAAAGTCCACAATTTAAGCCGCTTCGTGGTCATACTGTAGAAAGTCATATTGATGATATAATTATGTCGCAAGCTATGCGCGTTGCTAGATATGGTGTTATTATAAAAGAACGACCCTTTAGTTCGGTCTTTCAAAAGTATCCACCTCATCAATGGGTGGGGGGAAAGTATAGCCGCATAGGCTATGGTGTATATATGAAGGAGTTATTGTGAATCCCTTAATAACCATCGTTGGACCTACTGCGGTGGGCAAAACGGATCTTACCTTGGAATTAGCTGAACAACTTAATGCTGAGGTTATTTCTGGTGATGCTTACCAAGTATATAAACAACTCAATATTGGTACCGCTAAACCATCGATGGATGAACTTAATAGGGTAAAACATCATCTCATTGATATACTAGAACCAAATGATTCATATTCGGTATCTATTTTTCAAGACCAAGCGAAAGAGATTATCGCTAGTTTAAAAGATCAGAATATTCTTCCTATTTTATCTGGTGGCACAGGACTGTATGTTCAATCATTATTGGAGAACTATAACTTTAATGATGTTAAGCCTGATGAAAATTTACGAGCAAAACTTGATGAGCTTTATAATACAAAAGGTATTGAAGGCTTACGAGACTATGCTTTCACATTAGGTAAAGAACATAATATAGAGATACAATATAATGACAAACATCGTTTGTATCGGGCTATTGAGATATTGCATCATGGTGATGTAGATTCATTACGTAATCAAACAAAAGATGGTGTATCTTATAAAGGACCTGTTATAGGTCTTATGAGAGATCGTGATAAGTTATATGAACGCATTAATTTACGCGTTGATATGATGTTTGATGCAGGTTTGATTGAAGAAGTAGAGCAACTTCTTAAATCTGGAGTAAATCCAGATTGCCAAGCTTTTAAAGGCATTGGTTATAAAGAGGTTGTAGAATATATGAATGGCCGTATTACACTTGATGAATGTCGTGATTTAATCAAGAAGAATACACGACATTTTGCAAAGCGCCAAATTACTTGGTATAAACGTATGCCATATATTGAATGGATACATATTGATAACGATACATCTAAAGATTTTATATTTAATAAAGCTATGGATTTAATCCGTAGAGAAGGATTAGCATGACATTAGAAGAAATACGTAGTAAAGCCCTTGAAATGGCTGAACCAGAATTTAAGAAATTTGAACCTATTGCTTTAGCTAATACAAAAAAAGTATTAGAAGCATTTAAAGAATGCCAAGTATCTGATTATCATTTCACAGGTACTACTGGTTATGGTTATAACGATGTGGGACGTGAAAAATTAGATGAAGTATTTGCCTATGTATTTAAAGGTGAAAAGGCTATCGTTCGTCCTCATTTTGTATCTGGTACACACGCACTAGCAACAACGTTGATTTCCTTAATGGGGAATGGTTCTAAAGGTAAAGAATTTATCTATGCCGTTGGCGCTCCTTACGATACAATGCAATCCGTAATTGGTGCTGCTCGTAAAGTACGTGGTTCCTTAGTAGAAAAAGGGTTTACCTATACTGAGGTGCCTTTAAAAGATAATACCTATGATGTGGAGGCCATTGCTAACACTGTGAATGATAATACGCGAGTAGTAGTCATTCAACGTTCTCGCGGCTATAGTACGCGTGAACCATTATCTATTGCCGATATTAAGATCATTGTAGATGCTGTAAAAGCTAAAAATCCTAACACCATTTGTTTTGTAGATAATTGCTATGGCGAATTTACAGAGTTACAAGAACCATTAGAAGCTGGTGCCGATATTATGGCGGGCTCTCTCATTAAAAATGCAGGTGGCGGTTTGGCACCAACTGGTGGTTATATTGTTGGTAGAGAAGACCTTGTAGAAGATGCAGCCTATCAACTTACTGCTCCAGGACTTGGCGATCATATGGGCTCCTATGCTCCTGGTTATCGCTTGTTCTTCCAAGGTTTATTTATGGCACCTCACGTAGTATTGCAAGCACTTAAAGGGGCCGTATATACGGCTGCGGTAGGTGAATTGTTAGGCTATGATGTATTCCCTAAGGTAAATGCTGATCGCTATGACTTGATCCAAGCCATCAATCTAAAAAATGGGGAAGAAATGGAGCACTTCTGTGTAGGTATGCAAGCCTATTCTCCTGTAGATGCTCATGTACATCCAATCCCTGGCGATATGCCTGGTTATGAAGATAAAATTATCATGGCTGGTGGTACCTTTGTACAAG
>OGKK01000493.1_pt1 | contig 14536 bp, 13 predicted proteins | sample 1572401 | NCBI WGS metagenome assembly OGKK01 (sample SAMEA2582155, study PRJEB24529) | metagenome | biome: Human gut stool | place: China | collected 2011 | reverse complement strand
CTCATCTAACGATGTTTTCCGGAGGAAGGCCCCTATTTTAGTAATTCTGGGATCATTTATATATTTGTGATAAACACGGTAATTCTCTCGTTCCTCTGGGTGTTCATCTAACCACTTTTCCATGAATGATTGATCTGAAAGCATTGAACGAAATTTATAACATTTAAATTCTCTTCCATTTAAACCTAATCTTTTTTGGACAAAGAAGATATTACCCTTTGGATCTTCTAATTTTATTTTCAGCATAATTGCCAAAAATATCGGTAACCAGAATACAGAAGAGATTAAAACAATAGCATAATCCATAAAGAATTTTAGCAATCTATTTTTTTTCTTTAATAATTCATTTTCTAGCGTAAATATATTCTTTCTACTTTCAAATAGATTATAAATAACAGAGTTAGAGAAATCATAGCCATCTAGAATAGGAGAGAAAATAATCTCCCTACAATTTCTTATGTTATTCTCAATGATTTTATCTAGCTTTTCTCTCGACATATCATAGCTATCAATAAACAAAACAGAATGCTGACTATCATTAGACTTTACATATCCAAGATAGGAATCATTAAATATTTCGTATTTAAACTCTGTATTATCACTAATTACTTTAGCTTTACATCTCCAAAATCCAACTTTAAATAGAATTGACTTCATTAATAATTTAGATAACGGTGTAATAAAAGTAACAAAAAAGAAAATGAGGAAAAGTGTACTTCTAGAGTAATATTCTGCATTTTGCCCTAATGCCAATCCTGCAAAGAGCAGTAAAAATGAGAAAAAACTTGCTTTAACGATTAGTTTAGTTTCATACCAAAAATCATATCTTTTTGTATATAAACCAAAATAAGCAAATATAATCACTAATGTTACATATACAGATGCAAAATTAATGTAGGAAAAGTCAATTACAGGTAGTGATGGGAAACACATCCCAAGTAGTTGACGGAATGCTATTGCTAGAATTATTGAAAATAGTATGGAGACTACATCTGCAAAGATTAATATAGCTCTAGATAAATAACTATATAGCATAGAGTGTTTCCAATTTTTAAGTTAAAGTAGTTAAGGAATGAATAAAATCTTTCATGCTAGGATACTTATCCAAATCAAATTTTCTTGAGAAAAAATGACCGCTCTTTTTCGCAAATAGAAGCTGAACTTTATCTGATTCGCTATCTGTCCAAGTATGAGGAGCTCCATCCCACCAATTAATATAACGAAGGTTCCCCTGAAAATCTTCAGGTTGATCTTTTAAGCGAATAGGCGAATAAATTTTATGTTGTAAGTTTAATTTATTTATCATTGTTGGTATAAATATCTCATCACCAAAAACAGAGTAATAAAATATATCTTTAATTAAAGCCTGATTTTTAACTAATAATTGTGTACTCTCTAGATCTATTGATAGCCAATTGGACGCATAGTCCACTTCGATTCGGTATTTACCTAACCTATTGATCCTAAGTGCTTTTTGAATAGTGATTTCTAATTTTCTATAAAGACTAATTGCTTTTCTTATAACTTTATTATTCGTACTTCTTGAACTTATATTAGAGAAATAATGAGCATATTTTACGCGTTCATCAACTCTATTCTTTAGGGCGATTTCTTCACTCACTAACGATAAAAAAATTTTTTCAGGATTAGCTTCAAAGAAAGAATAAATTTCATCATTACTTACTAAGGGTAAATCTACACCTGACAACAAATGAAAATAGCTATAATCACTAGATTCTAATGCCCAAGAAAAGAGTTTCATTTCTGCTTCAATCTGAGAATATCCGCCCCAATGAATAGTGCATTCTTGAGAAAAATAGATATTTGACTCTTTCGCCACCTTAGTAATCTTATTTTTAACTTCAGCAGAAAAATCAGACTTTTTATCTACGAGAATATAAATATCATGATGTTTATAATCCAATAGAGAAACTAAAAATGCTAACTGTTCAAATTTATTATGAGCAATAATTAAATAAGCATGCTTATTTTTCATCATACTTTCCATTTGAAAATAGTTTTAAAGGATGTTGTTAAGTCGGTATCAAAAACACGATAAATATCATTGATATTTTGAACAGGCTTATCTTCAAAAATAATATTTTTAAAACGATTTTGAAGACGTTTATTTGCCATTATGTTTATTGCGGTTTCAAAATCTGTACGTCCAGATCTCGATGAGCCTACAACAGTTAACCCTTTTTCCAGAATATCGCGTGTATTTACGGCAATTTTATTGTCACTTACGCCCATCAAAATGACTGTGCCTTGCGGTTTAATATATTTAATTATATCGTCAATGGCATATTCACTCCCTGTACCACCGCAACATTCAAAAGCGTGATCAAAAGAAAAATCTTCAGGGATTTCACTAGTTAAATAGGTTTTATCTACAAAATTAAACATACTCAACTTTTCGTGATTACGCCCAATTACGGTGATTTTAATTTTAGGGAATAACGCATTAAGCACCGTTGCTGTCACATAGGATAAACTACCGTCGCCAATAATTGCCACCTGTTCTCTAACAGGATGAGAAATGCAATTAAAACGTTCAATCGCATGAGCAGCCACACTTACAAACTCTGAAATAACCGCAACGGTATCATCTATGTCATCATATTTGCCCAGCCGATCAGGAGGAAGTTGCACAACTTCTTGCATAAATCCATCGAAACCGCTAGAAAGGAATTTTGTTCCTTTCATGTAATTTTCATAGAAAATTTCACCGCTTGCTTCTGGAGGTTGATTAGGAATCATCACCACTTTTTGCCCAACACTAAATGTTTTGGTTGGATCAGAAACAACTACACCGCAAGATTCGTGAATTAACGCCATCGGTAACTTTTTCGCTAGAATACTCGGTTCTCTCTTTCCTTGAAAATAACGCTGATCCGCATGACACAATGCCATATAAAGAGGGCGGACTAATACCTTATCATTTTGATTAACTGAAATATCTTCATATTTAATCATGATATTTTTAGGACGAACAAGCTGAAAAACTTGATTTAGCATTTACGCCTCCTCTAGCATCGCACGTGCAATTTTAAGATCCGTAATCGTCGTAATTTTAATATTGGAATATTCGCCTCTCGCCAAAGCAACTTGCTTATCACTGATAACAAAGATTTTACAAGCATCGGTCAAAATTTCTTTTTGCTCTGCAGAAAGTCCGTGATAAAGCGATAGAAACTCTTGGCATTTAAAAGACTGAGGCGTTTGCCCTTGATATAAATATTTACGTTCAGGAATATCCGTAATAAACGTATTATTTTTGCTTTCTACAATCGTATCTGTGGCTTCCACAACGGTATCCACAGCGTCATATTGTTGAGCGAGCTCAATATTTTCCCGAATCGTTTTTAATGTTAAAAATGGGCGAACGGAATCGTGTGTCACAATGATATCTTTATCTGTAATAGGACGACGTGCATTAATGGCATTGATCACATTCTCAATAGTCGAATTACGATCAACTCCACCTTCAGTAACTAAAATACGTTCGGTATGTGCACTCAAATATTTATCAATAAGATCTTCAGTATAGCTTACCCAATCAGGGTGAACGCCCAGTACAATCTTTTCAAACTCAGGTACAAGAAGAAATTTTTCAACAGTATGAATTAGAATTGGCTTGGTACCTAATTCTAAGAATTGTTTTGGCATATCTGTAATACCCATACGAGTGCCTTTACCACCCGCTAAAATTCCAGCGTAGATCATATTAATATCCTAATTTTTTAATATCATTCTTTGCAAAGCAAACAGAATAAGATAAAGCACATAGAAATAAAAATAATGGTGTGTTATCAATAATAGTACTAAACATAATAACAAACCACATAATAATAACAAATTTTATATCTCTTCCTTTTTTAATAAAAAGCAAGATAAAAGGAAGGAAATAAATCAAAAATAATGTTATCCCACCTTGCACTAAAGTACTTAAAATCCCATTACTATAACCTGTATTAGGTCGGATAGACATATTCATATATTTAAAAATAGCTTCTAAATGGGTATAGCCATTTCCAACAATAGGGCTATCTAACCAAGCTATTATGCCTGCATAAATATCATCAATACGCACGGATGCTGATCCCGTTTGAGCTTTATCTAACGCAAGGTTATAAAGAAATAGCACAGCAGCATAAAGTAATACGGGGCTTAACGAAAGCAAGAAAAGCATTCTTTTTCTAGTTAGCTTATTTCTAAAATAGAACTTATATAATAATATAAATATAGATAAGAATATTCCTGTTGTAGATAATACACTAAAAATACTAACGAGAATAATCATAGCTTTTATATTGATACTTTTTTTACTCCGCTGATCTAAGAAAAGTAAATTAACGAGAGCAACTAAAAGAACAATATTAAACATAGGACCTTCAACAAAGATTGACGTGTTACGCCAGCCCTCAAAACCTAATAAGTTAATTCTTTGAGTTTCGAAATATAGGTAATAATAACCATTTATTTCTATTCCATCTTGATCTGCCCAAGTATAATTTAAACTTATACTAGGTTCTATAATACCTAAGATACTACCAAAAACCCAGAAAAATAAGGAGATAACAGCAACTATAGTGACTACATCAGAATACTTATATAAAAATTCTAACAGCCTATTATTTAAGTAATAGATCCTGCATAATATCCAAAAAATTGGTAACAAAAGAATAAGATTAAATAGAAAAGCCAATATTCCTTCTCTAATAATAAAAACATTATAAAATAGCAAAGATATTGCTACGAGATAATAAGATATTATACCTAAAAAAGAGTTCTTTTCTATTTTTACACTTTTTATATTAAATAATAAAATAGAAAAAGATATAAATAGAATGCATAACTTTATGATTCTATCATTGCTTGATTCATTTAGAAGATGAACAAAAACACTTCTTGTTGAAATCAACAAAAATAAGAAAAACAAATACTCTAAAATCGTTCTTTTATTAATCATTATAATTATAGCCTAACTATTCTTTTTCTATAAATAAAGCCAATTATGGAAAATAAATAATTCTTTGATAATCGTATTAGATATAACTTTTTAGCTAGAGTATTATTCGCAAAAAAGGGGCTTTCTTCATTTAATCGTGTTTCAAATTCAATAAAATCTTTTTTTGCCTGTTTAACATCATCTCGAGCTAGAAATATATTAGAATGTCTTGCAATAACATCCAATATAAGACTCTTAAGAAGGTTATCTTTAACTTTTGATATTGATGTATATCCATTATAAAATCTAACAAGTGAAAGAATCACTTTTTCATGCATTTTTATATTTTTTATATAACTAGATATGCTTACACTTTGTGTTGGCGATCCAAGTCTATAACGGTAAACTGGTAAATCAAAGTAGGAGACAGTTTTAATATAAGGCATAGGAAATACATTATATTCTAAGTCTACATAAAAACAGTTTTCATCAATTTTAATATTATTATTGCGAAGAATACTAGTTTTAATAGTAATTGAATGCATTAATGGTAATTCATCTGCCTCTTTCAAAAAATTGTCATACAAATAAGTTAATTTACTATTTTTTATAGAGTATTCATATAAAACTTCTTTATCTAAATCTGTATATACTCGGATAAAAGGAGAAATAACCTCATCGTCATCAACTGAATCTAAATACTCAATTAATTTAGACAAATTATCCGATTCAACCCAATCATCAGCATCAACAACCTTAAAATATTTCCCTGTTGCGACTTGAATACCTGAATTAATAGTTGAACCATGTCCTCCATTTTCTTTATCTACTATAACAATAGTATCTGGATATTCTAATTGTAAATTTTGAGCCATGGCAAGCGTATTATCTTTAGAACCATCATTAACTATGATAATCTCTAACTTATCTAGATTAGAGATTGATAACATTGTCGGAATTGTTTCAGGAAGATATTGTTCTGCGTTATAAGATGGAACAACGATACTTAATACTTTTTTATTCATTCTATAAAATCTCTATTAAATTTAACCACTGTTTAATAATTCTACTTCTTGAGAACTTATCTATATCTAAAAGAGCATTATCAGAAAATGATTTTCGTAACTCTTCATTTTCGATTAATAAACTCAATTTCTCTACCATTAAATTAACATTATAATTTTCAATGAGAAAACCATTAACGTTATCTCGAATAATTTCAGATGGCCCTGTAGGACAGTTAAAACTCACTATAGGTAACTTATATTGCTGTGCTTCCAGTAAGACTAGTGGTAACCCTTCAAAATAAGAAGTCATAATATAAATTGAATGTTCTGGATATATATTATCTTCTCCTTTAATATTTCCTTTAAGAAAAATTTGATTAGAAATACCATTTCGACTTATTTCAGACAGAAAGTTAGATTTTATTACTTCATCTCCATCACCATAGATATCCCAAGATAGTTGTGGATATTTTTTCATAATTATAGATGCTACTTTGGCTAATAAGTCAAAGCCTTTTTGCTTACTAAATCTCCCAACGGTAATTAATGATGTCGAAGCAACATTATATTTATTGTTAGATGAACTTTCATTAATCCAGTTATAAATAAAATCAACTTTATTTTTAGGTAGATTATACTTTTTAATATATTTATTTTTATTACTTTCCGTCAAAGTAATAATTTTATTAGAAAACTTTGCACCTATTAGGCGAAATAAGTTATACATTCTCCCTTCATGGTTATAATCTAGACTCATATGATCAGCATAAATAACTTTAGTTCCTAACCCTATTTTGGCTAAAAACCAAAAAAGATTAGGTAGTGTTCCTATAGATAAAATAATATCTATCTTATTATCTTTTATAAATTTCCTTAAAGAAAAGATAGCTTGAAACAAAACTGCTCTGACTCTAGCATTTTTACATACTAATGTATTGAAAAACACTTTATCATCAAGTATAAAAGGTAAATTATTTCTATTTTTTTGTGTAGAAGCTATATCAATAAGAAAAACATTATGATAATTAGCTAATTCATTAGCTAACTCAATAGCAACTTTGACACCGCCATCAACTTTATTTAAGTTCCACTTTAATAATGCTATATTCTTCATCACACTGTTTTAGTTGATTTTTTTATTTAATAGATAATCATAGTAAGTATTCTTACTGTCTAATATCTTATCATTTAATTTATAAGTTGTTTTAAAAACACATGTATTCTGAGTTAAATTATCCCACATATTTTGATCATATTTCTCACCTAATAACCTTTCTAGTTTAAATAAATTCCTATTTGCAATAGGTATTGCATCTATCTGTTCTCTTATATCTTTACTTATTATGTAAGCAATCGCAAAAATATAATCAATGAGTAGATAATCAATAGCTTTATCATATTTTTTAAAATATTCAAAAAAGAAATCTCTTGTGAATGAAAATAAAGCACTATTACCAGATAGAAGAAATGTTTTCCAACGATTTTTGGCTACATTAGGAGAGTAATCTTCATACTTTCCTGTTTTTAGTGAGAATAACGGTAGCTCTAACCAATAAATAGGAAAGTTTTTTCTAATAAAAACTGTTGAGTCTATCCATACACCCCCGTACTTAGCTAATAAAGCAACTCGTAGAATATCAGAAAAGTTAGCATACGAAATTAGATTTCTATTTAATTTATCAAGTATATATTCTGGTATATTGACATATTTCTGAAAGTTATTTTTATTTAAAAGAATAAAATCATATTTTTCTTGATGTGCATAATCTTTCATTATATCTAAAGTCCTTTTAACGATTTCAGGTGCATTTTTATAATCCTGAAGCCAAAGAGACCAAATAATTTTAGAGTTATGCTTACTATCTGTAGAAAATTGATAGTTATTTAAAAAATCTGAAAATTCTTCTTTCAAATAGTTGATTGTTACATCATGCCTTTTATCACAAATTCTTTGAACATTCTTTACACCTATTATTTTTATTAAAGCAGGCGAAAACTTTCCTAGTAATTGCCAATTTAATATACGGCTAGGGAAAGTACCTCTTTTTCTATTGATATCCTTAAAAAAATTAAAGGCTTTCACTAAATTATTGTTCATGCTCATCACCTAAACTAATGATATGATATTGGTGGGGAACTCTACTACTTTCAGGTGGTAATTGCATATAATCTTCACCATAAATTGCTATAAGGTATTCTTTATATTTTTTAGGTACTTTAATCATTATATCTTCAAAGGATAAATACTCACCAGTTGAAAAATATTCTGACGGCACTAATTCACGCAGCTTATAAGCTCCAGTATAGTTACCTGCATATCCTTCTCCTATTGCATACTTTGAAATAATATTAATGTAATGCTTCTGCCAGAATTTATAATTTAGTATTTTTTCAAAATTGATAATATCGGCAATCTTTATTATGATTTTTTCTAGAATAGGTCTATCTTTTTTATTCTGATTAACAATTTTATTAAATTGTGATAACTGAACCATCATTCGAGAAAAAAGATATTGTTTTTCATGAATATATTTTTTTATTGGGTTACTTGGTAATCCATCAATCGGAAAAATATCAATCCAAAGACTCTCTTCATGAGGAATATTACTATATGTCATTAAAATTTTAGTTGTTGAATCCTGAAGATTCATAAATGCCTTCGTGAAGCTTGGCGTATTATTTTCATTCACTAATTTATAAGGAAAATTAAACTCACTAAGTTCTAAATTCATTAGCTTATTATAATCCTCTCTTGGCATGCCAATATCAATATCATCATCCCAAGGAATAAAACCTTTATGTCGCACAGCCCCCAGTAGAGTTCCTCCTAATGCGAAATAAGTCAAATTGTACTTTTCACAAACTCGAATAAATTCTTTAAAAATTTCAAGCTCTTTTTTCTGAATTAATTGCACTATAGATAGCTTACCTGTCATCACGAACTCCTAAAAACTTTTGTCATATTTTTTTCCAAAGAATTTAGCCATAAGAAATCCTTTTCCTTTTTTCCATAAATCTACTTTTTCCATATACATAAAAGGAATTTCTTTAGGCAAAATATTTTTATAGTTTAGCCAAACATTGAATAATAGTTCGCTCACACGTCCAAATAGTCTAGCTTCGAACGTAGTATAAGATGAAAGATCTATTTTCTGATACATTTCATTCAAAATAGGGAAAAGCCATTCACAATATTCATTTAATAATGTTTTTTTCATAATGAACATATTAAACATATAGCCACTACGTTGCTTCATAACTGTATCAAAAGCAGCAAGATAATCTGGGCTATTTTTGGCAATACTCTCTCTTGCTAGATCTAAATGTGTATGATCAAAGGTATGGGCATAGTGCGAATATAACGTTTCTATATAGTATTTACGCTTAGAGGGCACGATAACATCATAATGTTCTATAAGTTTAGATACGTCATTCTGAGATAAAATCACATCATCAATTTGAATAGAGCTATTAAATACTGTCTTTTTTATTGTAAAAAAGCGGCGATAATGGACTAAACCTATATAATCAACATCTAGGTTTTTCCATGCCCAATACACGCCCGTTAATTCACAAAAATAAGGATTCAGTGTGGAGATATTGTCTCCCTCATTGTCCTTTTGATAGCCTAAATCATCTTTCCCTTCAGTACCGACATGAACAGGTAAGTAGAGATTCGCATCTTTTGGCTCATTAAACTTTTTATGTGTTGCAATAATAATTTTTACACTTTTCAAAATTGACTCTCTTTATTGAGCAAGTTCGTTTCTTACACATTTTAGTGCAACCGCAATCACTTGGTGCATATCAAAATAGCGATACATACCTAAACGTCCACCAAAGATGACATTTTTCTGCTCTTCAGCTAATTTTATATATTGCGCGTATAAGCGATTGTTTTCCTCATTATTGACAGGATAATAAGGTTCATCACCTTTTTGCCATGTTTTTGAATATTCTTTGGTGATAATTGTTTTAGGTTGTGTGCCAAATTCAAAATGTTTATGTTCAATAATACGGGTATAAGATGTTTCTGAATCGGTATAATTCACAACAGCATTTCCTTGATAGTTTTCCATATCTAGGGTTTCAGTTTCAAAACGCAAGCTTCTATATTCTAACTCCCCTAATTGATAATCAAAAAACTCATCAATCATACCTGTGAAAACAACCTTTGGATAAGCGGTTAAAAAGCTTTCTTTATTTGCAAAAAAGTCGACATTCGTCTCTACATCAATATTTGGATGAGCTAACATTTTTTCGACAATTTGCGTATAGCCACCAATTGGAATACCCTGATAAGTATCGTTAAAGTAATTGTTATCGTAAGTTAATCGAACTGGTAAACGCTTAATAATAAAAGCAGGAAGCTCTGAACAAGGCTTACCCCATTGTTTTTCAGTATAGTCTTTAATCAATTTCTTATAGATATCAGTACCTACTAAGGAAATAGCTTGCTCTTCTAGGTTTGAAGGCTCTTTTCCTTTTAATACTTGTTTTTGCTCTTCAATTTTTGCTAGGGCTTCTGCTGGTGTAACGACACCCCATAATTTATTAAAGGTATTCATATTAAAAGGTAAGTTATAAATTTCACCTTTATAATTTGCAATAGGAGTATTAGTATAGCGATTAAACTCTGCAAATTGATTTACATAATCCCAGATTTCTTTATCACTCGTATGAAAGATATGAGCACCATATTCGTGAACTTGGATCCCTTTCACTTCTTTAGTGTAAATATTTCCTGCAATATGACCGCGCTTTTCAATCACTTTCACTTTTTTGCCGGCTAGTGCTGCTTCTCTTGCGAAAACAGCCCCAAATAAACCCGCACCAACTACTAGATAATCATAATTTGACATTACAATGCATTCCTTTTTAATTTAATTTTATTCAAAACAGATGAAAAAATTTGATGTACCATTGGTTCTTTCAACAGTAATAAACTTATTAGATAACTACCAAAAAATAAAAATGATGATAATAATAAATTAATAAGCACACTGAAGTTAAACGGTATGATGAAAGTAACTCCCAATGCAATTAATAAGGAAAATAACATACGCCAAATACTTATTCTAATAAATATAGGTAAAGTTACTGATAATTCGGCACATAAATTTGCTAAGGCGACAGCATTTACTCCCCAATGCGGAATCATTAAAAGATTAATCAAAAAACCTACCAAAGCCCCAATGATAGTGGATAACATTATTTGTTTTTCTTTATCCATAGGGACTAAAATTTGCCATCCCATTAAATTAGATAATGCAATAAAAAACACTGTTGGCATAATGATTTGCATTGGTTCAACTGAAGCTAAAAATGACTCACCCGATAATAGGAAAATGGCATCTTTAGCATATAACGTAAAATAAATCGTCAATGGTAATGATACAATCAGAATAAAACTAAGTGCATTTTTAACAAGATCTTTAAACTTATCAAAGCGTTTTTGCTCATAATAGAAGGCTAATCTTGGCAACATTACTGCACCTAATGAGGTAACCAGACTTATCAAAATTTGTTTGATTTTTACCGCTGTCGAATAATAACCTACATTAGTATCATTTGTCATAAAACCTAGCATAACTGAATCAAGATTAACATAAATCGTAATCGATATTGTTAGCAAGAAAAATGTGAATGAGGGTTTTATATGTTTTATTATCTCTAACTGTTTAAATGTAATTTTATGTAATGTAATAATCTTTCTTAAGTTATAAAAATTTAATATCCCTGCACCAACTGATGCTAGTACAGTTAGCATTGCATAAGGAATTATATCGTCACTTTCTTTAACAAAGATAAAAAGCAAAATAAGTGACGCTATTTTAAAAAAGATCGAACGAATGGTAATATAAGAATATTGCTCTAAAGCTTTATATAGCCATTCAACGCCTAATACGTTAAATAACATTGAGAATGCTAAAATGATATATAGCTCTTTATCAAGATAAAGTTTTTCGATAAAGATAACAGATAATAACAATAAGGTTAAAGCAAACACTAAAAAAACGGTATTTAAGATTAATAACTCATAAACCGTTTTTGTTAATTTATAACCGTCATCCCTAATTTTAGCACAGGCTTTAATACCATAAGTGGGAATGCCCATCATCGCAATCATACTAAAATAAGCAACAATAGATGTAGCAAACCCAACCTTACCTAATCCTGATGCTTGTAAAATACGAGAGACATAAGGAAAGGTAATAAGTGGGAAAATAAAGTTGGATAAAGTCAAAATAAAATTCATAATAAAATTAAATTTGACTGATTTATATTTAACCATTTACATTCCCACTTTTTCTTTATTTTCTTCTAAATAATTCCGCTAAAATAATAGAGATTGTTGAAATAAACCCACCAATCAATAGACCAATAATCAAGATTAACGCTTTCTTAGGTTTATCCTTTGTTACAGGATAATCCGGCGAACTTAAATAATAATACGCTTTTACATTTTCAACCGAATCTAATTGAGGGGCTAATTTAGTTAGCTTACTCAACTGTCTCTCCGTACTATAATAATTTGTTGGGTAAACAACGGGGTTATTTTTAGCAATATCTAATTGAGCTTGCAGGTATTTTTCACCAAGCATAAATAAATATGTACCGTCTGCTAATTTAGAATCAGAGATATTTAAACGAGCATCTCCTAACATATATTCTGGCACAGAAATATTATTATTATTTCCTCTTGAAAAATCTTTAATTCCTGCTTTTTTTGCAATATCTAACGCATTTGTTAAATTTTCAACCTGAACCTTTTTTGCTTCAGTTAGATTCTCTTCAATTTGTTCTTTAGTAAATTTCAGTGCATCTAAACGAAGGTTAAATCCTAGTTTAAACTCTTGGTTTATTTGGTTAAGGATATATTTGTTTACAAAACTCACATACTCAGTTAATACAGATTGCGTATCTTTTGGCGTTTCTGCTGAGAAGGTGAGTTTTAAACCAATTTTATCTAATTCGGTTAAGTCTTTTTTCTTAGGATCAACTTCGTGAACAATAAGATATTTAGAAACTGTTTCTTCAATATATTTTCTTTTTTGTTCTTCCGTCATTTCTTTGGTGTAATTTTTTACCCATTCAGATTGCTCTAAGAACTGACGTTTTAAATCATTAGAAAGTAAGAAATGTTTGAATTGTCCGTAAAGAGAATCAGATAATTTCCCAGCTGAAAAATCACCATCACCAATAATACGAGCATATTCTGCACGAGCTGGTAATAATGTGCTTAAATCCGTCGAACGCGGTGCAACTACAACTGCCGTTGATGTCCATTGTTCTTTAGCCGTAAATGCATACACACCTGCAATTAACGTACACACAAACGCAGAAAGCACGATCCACACTTTTTTCTTCCACAACACGCGGAAAAGTTCAATTAAATCAATCTCGTCATTTCTTTGAGAAGAAACCTCAGCCATAAACCCACCTTAAAACAAAAAAAACAACTTATAAATTTTTCTTATTATAGCTAACTTTCCATACTTTATGTAAAAGTTTACTAAAATTTACACTTTTTTATGATCTTGCTCAAACCCTCAGATTGGGGGATAATGCACCACTATTTGTTTTTGTTATAAGGCTAATATGAGCGATATCCAAATTCCTCTCATCTTTACAGATGCTGCAGCAAAAAAGGTGAAGAGTTTAATTGAAGGGGAAGATAATCCCAATCTCCGTTTACGTGTGTATATCACAGGTGGGGGCTGCAGCGGATTCCAATATGGTTTTACCTTTGATGATCAAGTTAATGATGGAGATTTAACCATTGAAAACCAAAATGTCGGTTTAGTGGTGGATCCAATGAGTTTACAATATTTGATCGGTGGCACAGTCGATTATACCGAAGGGCTAGATGGTTCGCGTTTTGTAGTGCAGAATCCGCCTGCAAGTTCAACCTGTGGCTGTGGTTCTTCTTTTAGCATTTAATTTGCATTTTATTGGTAAAAATTGACCGCTTGAGTAAGGTAACCTCAAATAATTCGAGATTTATCCACGAAAATGATAAAAATACCTCTCTTTATCCAATAAAGAGAGGTATTTTTTACAACCATCCTTTCCGTTTAAAATACAAATATGGAGAAGCTGCGGCAACAATCATCAAACAAATCGCCATTGGATAACCATATTTGAAATGAAGCTCTGGCATAAACTCAAAATTCATTCCGTAAGTAGATGCCACCAGTGTTGCAGGGAGGAACATCACAGAAACTACCGAGAAGAATTTCATAATGCGGTTCTGTTCAATATTGATGAAACCCATTGCTGCCTGCATTAAGAAGTTCACTTTTTGGAACAACGATTCATTGTGCGGTTGGAGTGATTCAATATCTCGCATAATATCACGTGCTTGTTCGAGCTGGTTGTTTGGCAAGCGTGTTTTACGCAACAAAAAGCTCAGTGCACGTTGCGTATCCATCAAGCACAAACGCACTTTTGAACTCACATCTTCCAATTCAGTAAGATCTGAAAGAGCTTCATTTAAGCTATCACCTTCTTGTTTGCCATCCAAAATCACTTGGCTCATAGTTTCTAAATCGGCATAAACCGTATCGATTACATC
>OGKK01000491.1_pt1 | contig 14554 bp, 20 predicted proteins | sample 1572401 | NCBI WGS metagenome assembly OGKK01 (sample SAMEA2582155, study PRJEB24529) | metagenome | biome: Human gut stool | place: China | collected 2011 | reverse complement strand
GAAGACCTCCATTTTAAAGGACACAAAAAAAAGCTAAGACGAATCATCCTAGCTTCAAACACATTAGTCTGGTGAGTCTTAGGAATCACACCAATGTGTTCCCCCAAGGCTAGACGAAAAGTCAACGACCGCTTAACATCCTAATTTATATGTCAGTCGGAGTGTCATAGTCAATTGTCTGTGAAATCTTTGAATCAGCCTATGGCCTCACAACAATAAACAAAAATGCAACTGTCTCAAACAATTGCAAGGATAGCGTTATAGTTGTGATATTTCACACTTTCCTTCCAAACAAATAATGCCTACTATAAAAGTAACTTTTATAGCTTTTTCCTTACCCACCTATAGTTTATCATGAAACCTCTATCATTTAATTTAAAAATTAGCAATAAAACAATGATATAAATTAGAAAAAACTGTTAATTGTGTACACTATTTTGGCTAATCCACCAAACAGCAAAAAACATGTTATAACTACATTTAAAGGTTTTCGAATAAATTTCTCTACTCTATCTATACTTTTAAACACCTATCATCCTAAGTCTTATCTAATTTTACTGTTTATTAGTCTAACAGGTGTTTAATGTTTTATCTCCAACAATTCTTCAAAACAAGGTATGGAACAAGATAATGATTTTTTTGGAGTGATTGCTTCAAAGATAGAAGACTTAAATAGCTAGTACAAAGGATAAACTAAAAGGGAAGTTCTTCTTCTAAAATCAGGTCAGCCAAGTCATTGTCAGGATTATTTTCCCTAACAGCACGCTGAGCACGACTCTCCAGAAGTTGGAAAGAGGAACAAAGCACTTCAGTAACATAATGAGTTTGACCATCCTTATCATACTTACGAGTGCGAATCTCACCATCAAGAGAAATTAAACTTCCCTTGCTAGCATAAGATGCTAAGGTCTCAGCTAAACGGCCCCAAACCACTACTGTGATAAAGTCAGCCTCACGCTCACCATTTTGCGTCTTATAGCGACGATTAACCGCAACTGTGACACGTGTAAAAGACCTATCACTAGCAGTTTTTACCATTTCAGGAGTCGCCGTCAAACGTCCAATTAAAATAACTTTGTTATACATTTTTTTACCTCCACCTATCTATTCGTAAGTAGAAGTAAAAAAAGTGACAGATTTTGAAAAAGCAAGAATAAAAATAAGATATATATCACATTATTGACTTCAATTAAATAGAAAAAAGTAAAATCTATTCGGGTGAAAAGCAGGATGAGTTCTGCAATAAATGTACTTGTCACTAAATATTAGACATCTGAAGATGAGCTGAGCTACTAGCAAAGGAAGTAGGAAGCTTGGTATGAGCTGTCGATTCAAAGAACAGTTATCGCCATACAAACTTGTCATTAGTTTACTTACTCAAATCATCCTCTGCTGACCCAGAGTTACCACTTAAAATAATTTTAACACTCCGTTTTGAAATTGTTTTATTGTATAGAAGAGAGACGAGAGTCCTTTGCCTCTTTCTTTGTAAGCTGAAATAGTTTGGAATTCACTTATTGCATACTACCAATGACCAATACTATAAAAGATAAAATATTTCCTAGCACATGAACCATCAAGGGATAGTAAATATTTCCCTTTTCATTCACATAAATAATTGAAAGGGTTACTCCGCCACCTAAGTAACCAACTGCACTGACCCACTCTGATAAAGACAAACTGTGCATATGGGTCAAGGCGAAAACAAATCCTACCACACAAATGCTTAGCCAGCTTGGCAGATTTTTCTGCAAGTGATGCAATAAGAGCTGACGGAAAAAGAGTTCTTCCACCAAAGGTCCAATGATACAGGCGAAAACTGCTATCAGTAGTGGTTGTTCTTTAAAGGTACTTTGTATATTAGCCTCGTTTAGTCCTTGTTCACTTAGTCCCAAAACCTGCCTCAATATTGCCGATAGTAGTCCAAAGAAAATGGTCACCAGGACAAGTAAGAGCCAGCCTTTTAAAACCCCCAAGAAAAATTTTCTTTTAGAACTTCTGACCTCTTCCCACTTTTTGAGCAATTCAGACTTAAATAAGAAGCAACCATACAAAAACATGATGGTATAAACTAAATAGGTCGTTAAAGAAGAAGGTAAGGGAGCATCAAATACTCGTATACCGTCAAAAACAAAGAGGACTGTATAGAGAATCATAAAAACAAGGACTCCCTTATGTTTGTTGTAAGCCATTGAACTTTCCTTTCTTTTATAATCATCACCAAATCTGAGTCTGACAGATAAATAAAACACAACTTGATTAATAAACTTGAAGCCACATTTTTTAGATAATTGCTCGGATAAAGTTGTTTTGGCAAATAATAGAGATTGAGAGCAATACTATTATATTTTGATGATGAACTTGGTAAGCATAAAGAGGTTCTCGAAAATTTTGAACCATTTGCCAAGACGAGCTCTCCTGAAAAAAAGCGGCTTACTTACCGCTTCTTGTCTTATTTACCCTTTCCAGTGTTTAGCTGGATCAAAAGCCTCACCGACTACTGCTGAATCATCAAGTTCAATAATACCACGTTTTTGTGGGGCATTTGGAAGTGCCAACTCACGTGGGGCACACATCATACCATAACTATCTTCACCACGAAGTTTTCCTGGGAAGATAAGAGCACCGCTAGGCATCATAGCACCGGGAAGAGCTACGATAGTTTTAAGACCAAGCGCTGCGTTTGGTGCTCCTGCAACGATTTGGACCTTCTTATCACCAATGTTCACTTGGCAGATGTTAAGGTGGTCACTGTCTGGATGTGGAACCATTTCATCAATTTGTCCAACCACAAAGACTGGTCCTTGTGTGTTTTCCAAACGCTCTTCAAAGCCCTCTTTAGCCAATTCCTCGTTCAAAACAGCTACATCTTGCTCTGACAAGAAAACTTGACCGTTACCTTTGATATCAATGAGGCTTGACGCTTCAAAAATATTCCAAGCAAGAGTCTTGCCTGTTTCATCAGCTGTGACACGCGCCACTTTACCTTTACGTTCTACGCTACGTTTGATGTCCTTAGTATCTTCCAAGATAACCAACAAAACGTCGCCAACTTGTTCCTTATTGTATGCAAAAATCATGGGTTCTCCTTATACTGTTGCCAAAAAGGCAGTGATTTCTTCTTTAGTTTTACGAGCTTTATTGACCAAGCGTCCCAATTCCTGACCTTTCTGAGTCACAACAAAACTTGGGATACCAAAAATATTCCAAGTTTGTGCCAAAGCCATATAATCATCACGATTAACACGCACAAAGGTCATATCTGGATGGAGGGCTTCGATTTCAGGCATAACGGGATAGATGAACTGACAGTCTGGACACCAATCGGCAGTAAAAAAGAAGACCACCTTTTGATCACTCTCGACATAGCTTGCCAGTTCTTCAAAATTCTTAGGAATAATCATACTTGTTCCTCCTCATAGGTCACCTTGTCCTCTGCATAAACAAAGCTATAGGCACGTCCATCCTCTAAGACGATACCTCCTGTAAGCCCTGAATTTTCCTTATCAGTGGGATTTGTATAAAGGACTGCGATAGTCCCCAAGTGAGATAATTCTTGTCTAATATCTTGGATTAATGCAGCCTTCTTCATTTCTGCACGTGACTGTCTATACTTCTCTGCCATTGCCAAGAGACCTAAAGCTCCTACGCCTCCAGCAAACAAGGCCAATGTTTTACGTTTCATAAGAAACATTTTACCATAATTTTAGAGGAATGGGGAGAGGCTACCTATCTCTTAAGAATCGTGCTAAAATAGTAGCAAGTACTACTCAAGGAGGATTTTATGACTACCCTATTTGACAAAATTAAAGAAGTAACCGAGCTCAGTGCTACTTCAGGCTTTGAAGCTCCTGTACGCGACTACCTTCGCAAAAACATCACCCCACTTGTAGATGAGGTCCAAACAGATGGTCTCGGTGGTATTTTCGGTATCAAACATAGCCAGGCGGAAAATGCCCCTAAGGTGCTCGTGGCTGCCCACATGGACGAAGTTGGGTTTATGATTAAGGAAATCAAGGCAGACGGAACTTTCCGTGTCGTCGAACTTGGTGGTTGGAACCCACTGGTTGTCAGCTCACAACGCTTCACTCTACACACTCGTGATGGCCGTACCTATCCTGTCATCTCAGGTTCAGTGCCACCTCATTTCTTACGTGCTAGCGGTGGAGCTTCAAGTCTTCCTAGTGTTTCTGATATCGTCTTTGATGCTGGTTTTGCCAACCAAGAAGAGGCTAATGCCTACGGCGTTTTCCCAGGTGATGTCATCATTCCTGAATCAGAAACAATTCTCACAGCCAATCAAAAGAATGTCATTTCTAAAGCTTGGGATAACCGTTATGGTGTTCTCATGATTCGTGAACTCTTGGAAAACGTTAAAGATCAAGAACTCAACAATACTCTAATTGCTGGTGCCAACGTTCAAGAAGAAGTTGGTTTACGTGGTGCCCATGTTTCTACCACTAAATTTGATCCTGAAGTTTTCTTTGCAGTGGACTGTTCTCCTGCAGGTGATATCTATGGTAATCAAGGTAAGGTAGGTGATGGTACCCTTATTCGTTTCTTCGACCCAGGTCACATCATGTTGCCAAATATGAAAGATTTCCTTTTGACTACAGCTGAAGAAGCTGGTATCAAATATCAATACTACTGTGCTGCGGGCGGAACAGATGCTGGTGCCGCTCACTTGCAGAATGCTGGTGTCCCATCAACAAGTATCGGTGTCTGTGCCCGTTACATTCACTCGCACCAAACCCTTTATGCGATGGATGACTTCCTAGAAGCACAGGCTTTCTTACAAGCTATTGTTAAGAAGTTGGATCGCTCAACAGTAGATTTGATTAAGAACTACTAAGATAAGGAGTAACCCATGATTATCGGTTTTATCGGTGTCGGAAAAATGGCAACAGCTATTATCAACGGCCTAAATACAAGCTCACATCGTATCATTATTTCAGGGTCTTCCTTGGCTCGTTCATGCCAGATTGCAGAGGAACTAGAGGTTGAAGCGGCTGCTTCCCATCAGGAATTGTTGGATAATGCTGACCTGGTCATCCTTGGTATCAAACCTCAAATGTTTGACAAGGTACTAGCCGGTCTCAATTTTCGTCAACCTATCATAAGTATGGCTGCTGGAGTGACCTTAGAACGCCTCGCTTCCCTCACCAGTCCAGACCTTCCTCTTATTCGTATCATGCCGAACCTTAATGCTCAAATTCTCAAAAGCACTACTGGTCTTTGCACTAATGATAAGGTATCCGAGGACCTTTTGGCAGTTGCCAAGGAAATCACAGACAGTTTTGGAACCACTGTTGAATTGGCTGAGAAAGACTTTGATACCTTTACTGCCCTAGCAGGTTCTAGCCCTGCCTACATCGCCCTCTTTCCCTACACGACGCTCTTCCGATCTAAGCAGGTCGCTCTGACCATTGCCACACAGACGGTTCTAGCTACTGCTGAAAATCTCAGTCTTGGTAGCGACAGTCCACATGATCTTATTGACAAGGTCTGTAGCACTGGTGGGACTACTATCGCCGGTCTCATGGAACTTGAGCGTACAGGCCTCACCCATAGTGTAGTTTCAAGTATTGATACAACCATTGCCAAAGCCAAAAAATTATAGTAAAAAGCTCGGAAAATTCCGAGCTTTATTTGATATATGGTGCTAAAAATTGTAAAAGTAACATCATTGAAACCACAATACTATTGTTAATCATATGAGCTATGATACAGTACTCTAACTTTTGACACTTACGATATACTGTCCCAAGGGTAAACCCCATACCTGCATATATAATCCAGACACCGATACTATTAGGCATATGAACAAGGCCAAAGAGTAAACTACTTAGAGTCAACCCAACAATAGAATCTGGATTAAAGACACGTCCCATGAGGAGCCCTCTAAAAATCAACTCTTCCACAATCGGTGCCATAATCACCGTAACTGTTATGAGAACAAAGGGATTCAGATGGGCATTTTCTATGGCTGCCTGATTGGTGCTATTACTAACACCCTCCATTTGCATGACCATCCCACCTACCCTAGTAACAATGTAAATACCTAGGTAGGTCAAGCCAATCATACCCCATGCCTTTAAGGAAGAAAGTGTCTTGAACCCCTCAAGAAGCCCCATGCGTTTTCCTAAGAAAAGAGCTCCTGCACTAATGAGTAGCATAACCAAAATTAGGAGACTCACTGCCCTCACGTCTTTAACACGAACAAATATGGTTGGAGCTTGTTCAATGCAAAAAATTAGGAAAGCCAGTAAGAAATAAAGAAAGCGTTTTAAAATGGACTCTTTGTTCATAAGAAGCTACCTCTTTTTATTGTTATTTTGTACCTTTATTATAATACAAATCTACTGTTTTGACAAGCCACTATGAAAATAGAGGGATAATTAAGGAATCTTATCCGATTTTAGATAGGATGAGACGAATAAAGACAAATCCTACAACTAAGCCATAGAGCAAGACAGATAAGACTGTAACATATGGCAACTGAATACTGACAAAGGCATATAGGGCAATCAAAGCAAAGATAATCAAAAACTCCAGAACCAGTGTTGCAACTGCTGTCACCTGCAAAATCTGTTTATTTCGCTCATCGTAGGTAGCAATGTACATATGATGAAGACGTTTCGAATGCCTAAGCGCTGCAAAATAATAAATCGACAGGGCATAACTCCCAATGGTAACCCCCATTACTAAGCCTAACGCCTAATCACTAAGACTGTTAGAGCGAACAATAAATAATCCCAAAATACCCAAAGACAAAAGAGAGCAGGCTACTCGTGTAATGTATTTCTTAAATTCGGCCTCTGTTTTTCTATTTCCTAATAACATTTTTATTAACATATCTTAACACTCCCTTTATTATCCTTTATAAGAGCAATATAACTTTTTTCACTGACAACTTTAAACACTTATTCACCTTAAACGAAAAGGCTGAGTAGTACAACTATGCTATTGTTTAAGATATGGACCCCCATACTGTACTCGATACGCTTAGTCTTATAATATGTTATCGCAAGACCAGCTGACATAATACCATAGATGACAATTGTCTGAAGCGTAAATGCTGAGTGACCAGCCATAAAGAGAAGACTGGAAATAACAAGACCCGTCTTAAAGTATTTTCCAAAGAGCACCTTGGCTAAGAGTCCCCTAAAAATGATTTCTTCCATAATCGGAATAATAAAACCGGCGACTACTAGGTAAAGATAGAATGGTACGTGGGCAAAGATAGCATTTAAAGCATCTTGATTTTCCATAGTCGCATTGTGTGTTAACTGACCAATAAAATACCCTAGAAGATCACCTAGGAAAAAGATGACGAGATTAAGAGAAGCAATCGCAACGAGACGTCTCCAATTAATCTCTTTAAGCGATAAGAGTTTAAATCTATAAGCAATCACGATAAAAATAGCCAAACTCCCTAATGCCCAAATACCGTAACCTATTTGCTCCACAAGTGAAAACTTACCATCCTGAGTAAGTAGCGGGAAAGCACCTAATAGTGTTAAATCTAAGATTAGTAGAGTGAGCGCTAAAACAATAACACCAATTTTCTTCATGACTTGTTTAAACATATCTTTTCTCCTTAATCTTCCTCAAAAATAAAGACTTCTTCAATAGTCTTTCCAAAATACCTAGCAATTTTAAAAGCTAGTTCCAACGACGCATTATAGCGACCTTTTTCGAGTGAAATGATGGTCTGCCTAGTGACTCCCATCTCATCTGCTAATTCTGCCTGACTAATCTTATTAGCCTTGCGAAGTTCCTGAATTTTTGTTTCCATGTGGCACCTCAACCTTATCGTTTATTCTCAAATAGTTAAACTCCTTACTTTTCTTTGTTAAGTTAACTTTACATTTATAGTATAGTTTACTTTACATATTTTGTAAAGTCTTTTTTACATTTTTTGTAAAGTTTTCTTTACTTATTGAATTACACATATATGTATGGACATAGGCGAATGATTCTTTTAAAGCATTCAAAAAAGCTGGCCAATTGCTCAGCCAACTTTTCTGGTCTTATCAAATTTTTGATAACTTATTTAGTTTTAAGGCGCTCAACATCACGCGCAATCACCAACTCTTCATCTGTTGGGATAACAAATACTTTAACAGCTGACTCTGCTGTTGTAATATCGCCTACATGTCCAAAGACATTCTTTTCAGGATCCACTTCAATACCAAACCAAGTGAGACCATCCAAAACTGAAGCACGAACTTCCGCAGAGTTTTCACCAATACCTGCTGTAAAGACGATAGCATCCGCTCCGTTCAACACACCGAAGTATTGAGCGATGTATTTACGCAAACGATCCACATAAAGATCATAGGCCAAGGCACATTTTTCATCACCAGCATTCTTACCAGCAATGATATCACGCATATCACTTGATTTTTCAGAAATACCAAGAAGACCTGATTCCTTATTAAAGACGTGACGGATACGCTCAGCATCTGCCATTTCAGGCTCACGGTCAATAACAAATGGAATAATCGCAGGGTCAAGATCCCCAGTACGTGTTCCCATCATAACGCCACCAAGTGGTGTCAACCCCATTGACGTGTCTACTGATTTACCACCATCAACGGCAGTAATAGAAACACCATTTCCCACATGGGCTGTGATAATCTTAGTTTCTTCAATTGGCTTACCTAACAACTTAGCTGCTTCTTGAGAAACATATTGGTGGCTAGTTCCGTGTGCTCCATACTTACGGACTTGGTAGTCTGTATAGTAACGATTAGGCACTGGATAACGGTAGGCCACTTCCGGCATAGATGTATGGAAGGCTGTATCAAAAACAGCAACACTTGTAATATCTGGGAGGAGCTCCTTAAAAGCACGAATCCCTGAGGCTGCACCTGGATTATGTAACGGTGCCAAGGCTGACAATTCTTCAATCTTAGCCAAGGCATCTTCATCCACCAAGCTTGATTCTTTGAAATATTCTCCACCAGCAACCACACGGTGACCAACACCTGTAATTTCATCATAGCTCTTGATAATATCAAAACGAATCAAATCATCAAGCAAGATTTTTACTGCCTGAACATGGTCAGCAATATCTAGAGTTTGCGATTCTGAACGGTCATCAAATTTTACTGTTGAAACAGAATCTTTCAAGCCGATACGTTCAATCAAACCCTTAGCAAGAACAACTTCATCTGGCATCTCATATAGTTGCCATTTCAAGCTTGAGCTTCCTGCATTAATTGCTATTGTTTTTGTCATAAGCCACCTCTTTGTAAAACGCTTTCAATAATATAGTCCTATTCTAACATGTTTTGCTAGAAAATGGAATTATCTGATTTCCATTTTTGAAAATTATCTGTGAAATCCTTGAGGACCTCTGGATTTTGCAAATCGATAAGTGGGTAAACGAAAGTCTCAGGAGCATTTTTAGTTTGTTTTTTAAGAACAAAGATAGACTTCATGTTATGTTTATTGCCAAAAGCTGCTTCTGGAAGAGTGATAACGGCAATAATATCAGCATATCCTGATAGCCATTTCTTAAGCAAATCACTTTGTGGGCTTGTCAAAAGATTAGTTGGTGCCAAAAGAATAGCAATACCATCTTTCTTCAGGTACTTGAGTGATTGCTCCATGAGAAGGTGATGGGCATAGGTGTGTTCACCGGTTGCTGCAACCTTGAAACGACTCGCAATCTCATCATTTGGGTAATAACCAACAGGTAGATCACTGATAATAACATCACTCTCTTTGAGAATGTGTGGTCGAACAGCATCTTCTTGGATGTAAACTGCACTTGAATTCACCACATCAGCAATGCTAGCTGACAAATCGATAAGGAGATCGTCAACTTCCATTCCCATATAATTAAGGGTTTTCTGACTATTATTTAGAAGAGTTTCAGCCAAGTTTCCTGTCCCCGAACCAATCTCCAAAACATCTAATTGGTCGTCCTTGGTCAAACCTTCGAGTAGGTAGAGGATGATAAAGCCAATAGCATCAGGTGTAAACTGGTGATTGGCCTGTAAGGCTTCCAATTGCCCTAGCTTGATAAACAAGAACTGAAAAGCACGACGCCACTCCTCTTTACTTAGATCAAGAGCACGTAATTTCTCGTTATTTTTTATGATGACTTCATTAGCTACCTCAGCCCCCAAATAATAGGAATTTTGCTCAATAAGCGCATCGTAAGCATGAGTTCCAAGATCATTTTCAATGGTTTGGACATTTTCTAACAACAGCTCAAAGGCTGTCTCAATTGCTTCAAAATTCATGATTTCCTCCGTCCTTCTATCATATCAAAAAGGAAAGAGAATTTCTATTTCTGCTCCTGTTTCTTCACATAACGATAGGTCTTGATTTGGCCTTTACTGGCAACTCTAACAATCACTTGTTTGTCCTTAACCTCATAAGTCGTAGTTCCCTGAGAAAAACTAAAAGCACCAGCTTCCTTGTCCACTAAGTCCATGGTCATTTCTGCCATGAGACGACTTTGACTGGAAGTTATTTGCGCTTGGTTTTGTCTAGAGCTAGCAACTACCCGCTCCAGATAAACATGAAGAAGAAGTGTGAAAATGCCAGCCATAAAAAGAGCGTAAAGAAGAACGCCTCCCCTAACCTGTTTTTTCAAAAGCATAAACAAAACTCCTTTGTAGCCCATTTTTTAGAGTCACTTGGATGGTGACTATCTGGTTATTTTGACTAATCGTACTAGATTTTACATTGAAAAGCATTGGTTGGTAGCCTCGACCGTCAGCATTTGTTTTTCGAAAATCAGTAGCACTTGATAGTCCAAAAGCTAAGTCTTGATTATCCTGCTTGACATAGAGTTTGTTCCCCTCTACCTTTACCAACTGACAACCTTCTAATTCTGCCTCCATTTGTTGAACAAATAGGAGCCAGTCTTGGTTTTCTTGTTGCTTGACCTGCTTAACATTGCTCACCAATACTGTGGTCAGACCTTGATAAACTTGAACTGAACCAGCAATCACCAACAAGGCCACTAGACATTCCAAGAGGGTAAAAGCACGAACCTTGCTATTGAGAGACATGAATAATCTCCTTTCCTGATTCATAAACCGCGATACCTTGCTTGCTACGTTTTACTGTCACTGTGATGCCATTTAAGGTCAACTGATCCTGTTTGGTCTGAACTGCCATGGTTGCCACACTCAAGACCTCCTGTTGGGGGAGGTTCCTAGCCATTAGCCTACGATTGGTATTGATTTGTTCCAAAATAAGACCACTGACAAGTACTAAAACAGCCATTGCTACCAGACTTTCGATAAGAATATAGCCTCTAAGAGACCGTCTTTTTATATTTACCACTGCCCATGTTAAGCTGATAGGTCACCACCTCCTTATCACTTGAAAAACGAATCTTGGTGAGGCTTGAGTTACCTCCTTTGGCATCAAACACTAGCGTCTGCCCCTTATCCAGATGAATATTTTTAGGAATCACCAGACTGGATTTTCCGTTACTGATTTTATCCTTGGTCAACTGCAATTCAACATTGGACCCTTCCGCCGCTGCCAAGCGCTGACTATCTCGGTATAGGTACTCAAAGCGCAGATAAAAAAGGTTAGTTTCAACCTGTTGAAAAATACCTGTCACTGAGCCTGACAAACTCAGAGTGAGAAAGGCAACCACTGCTAGTGTCACCAGACTCTCCAACAAGGTGAAGGCTCTAATTGGCCACTGAGCGGCTTTCGCCACCATGTTTCGCATAGTAATCATTGTATGAATCTGCCTGTTTTTGCGTGATTTGACCTTCTGAAACAAGAGCGGCTAAGCTAGCTGTCTTGTTATTCTTCATTTCATAAAGTTCTGCTTGAGAATCCACGACCTTGACCACAGCCGCATTTCCAGTCTCTTTAACAGAATCCTTCTGCTTACTCAAGTTAGGAACAAAGAGCAAAAGGAGAATACTGATAATGAGAAGCACGACCAGCATTTCAATAAGTGTAAAAGCTCGTAGTTTAACGGCATTCAATTTTTTCAACATCATTTTCATGACATCATTCCTTCCATATTTTGATACATTGGTAATAGCATAGCTGCATAGATCATTACAATCACGACAGCAACAATAACAAAAATGAGGGGTTGCACAAAGGTTGTTGCCTTATTAAGACGGTTAAAGAAAGCCTGCCAAACCTCTTCAGCATAGACTTCTAACTCATAGCCCAACCTAGCATTGGCCTCTCCATAAGCAATAATTAAGGATAGTTCCTTAGTGAAGAAAGGGTGACTAGCAATACGGTCAGGAAAACTCTGTCCTAGCATCAAGGCTTCTTCTAAATCAGTCCCCAGCTCACGAAAGAGCTTGGACTTTTGCTCTTTCATTAGAGCAACCAAGTCTAGCAAGTCAATACCTTGCCCTAAGAGATTTCCCCATTCTCTAGCATAATAGGCGGTCGTATATAGCCTGACAGTTTGGCCTATAAAAGGGATTTTTGCCATTCGTCGATAAAAGACAAGGGCTGGCTGGCGTTTCACCCATAGATAGAGAATTAAGCTTAATACAAGCAGTCCGCACAAAGTCACAAAAAAGAGCTGGGGAAAAATCTGAACCAACTGTACAGCCCAATTCTCCTTACCATCCCCCTCTAACAATTGAGGTAAAAGATAATTTTTGAGCCCCAACATAATCAGAATCAGGAACCCCAGAAGTAGAATAGGATAGGTCGCTACCTCCATGAGTTTCTTACGAACCTTGGTCATACGAAGCATGTAGGTTTCAATCTTGGTTAAACTCCCTAGAAGATTACCGTGCTTATCAGCAAGGGCAATCTGAGTAACGATATTGTCCGAAAAACCTACTGACGCAAACATCTGGTCCAACCTGTCGCCTCGCATTAAACTCGCTTTCATAAGAGACAAGGACGATTCTTTCAACAAGTGACTTCGCTCCAAAAAGGCTACGATTTCAGTTAAGGTAAACCCTGCCTTTAGAAGTTGTTTGAAAAGCTGGATAACCTTGAGTTGCTGATTAATCTTTAATTTTTTCCCCTTGGATATCCCCTTCAGTGAGATATCCTTGTTTAACCAAGCCTTCCAACTGCTGGTTCCAGCTGGTTGACGAGTGGCTTTGGAAATTTTCACTGGCAAAATCAATCACACCTCCTCCCTTAATCAGACGCATGTAGGCAATCCCTTGAAGGGCATTATCCAACTCAGACTTATCTACACCAAGGTCCAGAAGACGCTCATAAACACCTGCCACACTCTTTGCGTGAATAGTTGAAAGAACAGTCACTCCCGTCAGACTAGCTCTAATAACCGCTCGAGCAGTCTCCTTATCTCGAATTTCTCCAATAATCAAAACATCCGGGCGGTGACGCAGTGATAGCTTAATCAAATTATCATAGGTCATGTCAATTGCTTGATTTACCTGGAGTTGCAAGACATTATCCTGTTTAATTTCCACAGGATCTTCAATCGAAATCACCTGCTGTCCCTTAAAACGCTCCTGAACCAATTCATGCATAAGTGTGGTCTTCCCAGAACCTACGGGACCCGCAAAGAGATACAGTCCTCGATAATCCAAGGTATCCATAATAGGCCGGATTCCTTGATTCCAATACACTAATTCTCGACGTTCGGAATGTAGAACACGAATAACTAAACTTTCTAAGCCACGATAATCCCCAACGGTAGACAAACGCAGAGAAACCCTTTGACCATCACCACAATCATAGTCACAGGAACCTAGTTGACTCCTACGCTTCTCACCCACCATCATTCCCGCCACAAATTTAAAGTGACCAATAAGACTAGCCATGAAATCAGGCCGATATACATCAATTAATCTCCTCTCCTGGCCAACTCGCATATAGAGCTCGTAATTATCCTGACGTGGAATGACATAGATGTCTTGAGCCCCACAACTATCAGCATTTTTGATCATTTCCTTAGCAAATTCTGTTACCATAAGGACCTCCTCATAGACCTATTCGTAAAAAGTTTAAGAAAATGAAAAAAAGCTCGAAAATTTCGAGCTTCTGCATTATTTAGCGTTTAATTTTACAGTGGGCATGATTTGGAAGGTCGTTTCGCTTTTCATATCCCGGACGGTATTTTTCCTCAGGAATTTCCTGCCAATCATCCAAAAGAGCAATCGATTGATAGACCTGCAGATATTCGTCACACTCCTCACACCAGTGTTTATCCTCTTGGTCCCAAAAAGCAGTCATGACACTACTACGGCTGATATAACTTGGAAAGGTTTCCTCCATCGCAAACCAAAGTTTTTTATAGTACTTGAGGGCATCATAAAAATTTTCAAATTCCTTAGTACTGATGATATCCTCTTGCCAGCCTTCTAGGAACCACCACGGTTCCAAATCCCCTTTCATTTCAACTACTTGGTACATTTTTCTTTCTCACTTCATCTTTGGTGTTCTTATTATACAAAATTTTCTGGAAAAGATAAAAAAAATGGTCTTATATTTTATATTTATCAAAAATTGAAGAGATTCTAGTCATATAAATACGAAAAGAACCCACAATTCATTGTGAGTTCTTTTGCTTTCGTTTTAGTCTTCAGATGATTCCACAATTGCTTCA
>OGKK01000474.1_pt1 | contig 14816 bp, 9 predicted proteins | sample 1572401 | NCBI WGS metagenome assembly OGKK01 (sample SAMEA2582155, study PRJEB24529) | metagenome | biome: Human gut stool | place: China | collected 2011 | reverse complement strand
TGTCGACTCGTCGGACGTGGCGCGGCAGACGCCGTTTCGCCAGTCGTCTGTTCGCCCTTAGCGTTGTCTTCTGTGTTGGTCACATCCACCTTTATGGCGTCTGTTATGGGGTTATCTTCTTTCATTGTCTCATTTCTTTTCAGCAATTCTTAGTTTTGCGCTGCGGCTGCGTGGGTTTTCTTCTTGTTCTTGTTCCGAGGGCAGTATCACCTTGTTGTTGACGAGGCGGAACGGCGTCTCGATACGTCCGAAGAAGTCCTGCTGCACCTTTCCCTCCACGTTGCCCGACTTCATGATGTTCTTCACCATGCGGTCTTCGAGCGAGTGGTAGGTTATCACCGAGAGTCGTCCGCCGGGGGCGAGCAGTTCGGTAGCTGCGAGCAGCATCTCGCGCAGCGCATCCATTTCGTGGTTCACTTCAATACGCAATGCTTGAAAGAGTCGCGCCATGTCCTTTTTCTCTCGCTCGCGCTTGAAAAAAGGCTCCACGGCAGCCAGAAAATCCTTCGTTGTCTTTATCTCCGCCTGCTGACGTGCCTTAACGAGCGCCGCGGCTATGCGTCGCGAGTTCTTCAGTTCGCCGTAGATGTAGAAGATATCGGCAAGTTGTTCCTCGTCGTACGTGTTCACTATCTCGGCAGCGGTGCGTCCGGCGCGCTTGTTCATGCGCATGTCGAGCGGCGCGTCGAAGCGGAACGAGAATCCGCGCTCGGCGTCGTCGAAGTGGTGCGACGACACGCCGAGGTCGGCGAGCAGTCCGTCGATGTGCTCCACGCCGTAGTAGCGCATCCAGTTCTTCAGATAGCGGAAGTTGCTGCGCACGAACGTGAAGCTGTCGCCGGCGTCGGGAATGTTGCGCTCGGCGTCGGCGTCCTGGTCGAAACTGTAGAGGTGTGCGCCGTCGGTGAGCCTGGAGAGTATCTCGCGCGAGTGTCCTCCGCCACCGAAGGTGACATCTACGTAGACGCCGCCCGGCTTGATGTTGAGTCCGTCGACGCTCTCGCCGAGAAGCACCGGTACATGATATGTTGTTGCTGTTGTAGGATTGTCAGTGTTGTTCTTATACATTATATATGCGTATTTGGGTGTAAAGGTACACAAAAATTCGCACACATGGTTACAAATCTTTATCAATTTTGTTTAAATACGACATTTCTTGTACGAAATTGTTCGTATGTAAAAAAGATGTAGTATTTTTGCACCAAATATCGAAAAAGTAACAGATATTTCGGGTATATGAACGAGATAACAGAAAAGACAATAGACATCGAAAAGATACTGCGCAGCAAGATGGGCAGCAAGGCGCGCTACGTGCCCGGACTGCTCGTCGGATGGCTCAAGAAAATCATCCACCAGGACCAGGTGAACGCGTTCATCTGGGAGCACCGCGACGAGAGCGGCGTAGAGTGGCTGGAGTCTACCGTGCGCTATCTGAAGATGTACATACGCATCATCGGCAAGGAAAACCTTCCGCCGAAAGACGACGGCAAACTATACACGTTCGTGTCCAACCATCCGCTGGGCGGACAGGACGGCGTGGCGCTCGGCTCAATCATCGGACGCCACTACGACGGACGTTTCCGCTACCTCGTCAACGACTTGCTGATGAATCTGCCGGGCTTGGCGCCGGTGTGCATCGGCATCAACAAGACCGGTCGGCAGGGACGCGACTTCCCGCGCATGGTTGAGGCGGGCTTCAAGAGCGACAACCACATGCTCATGTTCCCCGCCGGACTGAACAGTCGCAAGCAGAAGGATGGTTCGATACACGACCTGCCGTGGAAGAAGACGTTCATAACGAAGAGCGTGGAGTGCCACCGCGACGTGGTGCCCATCTATTTCAGCGGACGCAACTCGGAGCGCTTCTACCGCATCGCCAAGTTCAGCGACCGCTGGCTGCCGTTCAACCTCGCCATGATATTCCTCGTCGACGAGATGTACCGCAACGTGGGCAAACACTTCGACATATACATCGGAAAGCCTATACCCTGGCAGACGTTCGACAAGAGCCGCACGCCGTACGAGTGGGCACAGTGGGTGCAGCAGGAGGTGTACAAGCTAAGCCCCTCCCAACCCTCCCCGTCGGGGAGGGCTTAAGAATGCCCAAAAGGCTTAAGAAGGCTTAGTTAGCAAAGGCTTAAGAAGGCTTAGTTAGGCTTAGTTAGCAAAGGCTTAAGAAGGCTTAAGAAGGCTTAGAAAGGCTTAGTTAGCAAAGGCTTAAGAATGCCCAAGAAGGCTTAGAAAGGCTTAGAAAGGCCAAAGCACCCCCAAGAACCACCCCAAGAAGAAGAGAAAGCAAGAAAAAACAACACACAAATGGAAGAACCAATCATTGAACCGGTAAGCAAAGAGCTGCTCAAGAGCGAACTCACGCCAGAGCGCCAGCTCCGCATGACCAACAAGAGCAACAACGAGATATACATCATCACGGCACACAACGCGCCTAACGTGATGCGCGAGATAGGCCGACTGCGCGAGATAGCATTCCGCGAAGCGGGCGGCGGCACCGGCAAGTCGATGGACATCGACGAGTTCGACACCTGCGCGAACTGCTATAAGCAGCTCATCGTGTGGAACCCCGAGGCGGAGGAGATAATCGGCGGATACCGATACTTGCTCGGCACCGACTGGGAGCTCGACGAAAACCGCCAGCCGAAGCTCGCCACAAGCCACATGTTCCACTTCTCCGACAAGTTCATCGACGACTATATGCCCTACACTATCGAGCTGGGACGCTCGTTCGTGACGCTCGAATACCAGAGCACACGACGCGGAGCGAAAAGCCTCTTCGCGCTCGACAACCTGTGGGACGGACTCGGCGCGCTCACCGTCATCAAGCCTAACGTGAAGTATTTCTTCGGCAAGATGACTATGTACCCGTCGTACATACGCCGCGGCCGCGACATGATTCTCTACTTCCTCAAGAAGCACTTCGACGACAAGGACGACCTCATCCTGCCGCTCCATCCGCTGAAGATAGAGACACCGGAGGAGGAGCTTGCGGCGCTGTTCTGCGAGGACGACTTCAAGAAGGATTATCTCATACTCAACCGCGAGATTCGTGCGCTGGGCTACAACATACCGCCGCTCGTGAACGCTTACATGTCGCTCTCGCCCACCATGAAGCTCTTCGGCACCGCCATCAACTACGGCTTCGGCGACGTCGAGGAGACGGGCATCCTCATCGCCGTGGACGAGATTCTCGAAAGCAAGCGCGTGCGCCATATCGACTCGTTCATCAAGGAGCACCCCGAAGCGCTCAAGATCACCAGCGGCGCCAACAACGTCATCTACAAAGAACGCGCATAGGGGGTGCACTTGTCTCAAGTGCACCAACCAAGCAATAAGTGCACCAACCGAGCAAGAAGTGCACAGAGGCTCAGAGCGCATTTATGTATAGTTTTGGCACACTTTTTGCCAAGACGATATTTGTCGTTTTTGACCCTCCATATTTCGCGAAAAATCAAAAACAAAATCCGTTGTCGGTTTTTCGCGAGTTTTGAGCACGTTCGGAGTGTGCAAGCATAAACACATGGCGCACAACACATTACGGCATTAAGCGCCAAAGTGTGCAGTTTCTGCTTCAGCAAAACCAAACTTTTCGTGAGACTTTACCATGTAAAAGCATAGCTCTTACCATGTAAAAGCATAGCTATTACCGTGTAAAAGCATAGCTATTACCATGTAAAGTCTCACGAAAAGTTTGGTTTTTCTATGTTTTTCCACTAAAAACCCTCAGATTTTATTGTCTTTCGTCCTACTTTCACCTTTTTAAACCTCAAAACACGACTTCCATTTCTCTATAATGAATTTTTTCGCTGCACTCACTTGTACAATATTTGCATGGGGTTTGGCAGAGGGTTCCAAAGTTTTTTTTGAGAAATTTTCAGAGTGCAGGAGCCAGAACACGCAGAACACGCAGAACTCACTCTAATGACCGATTTGGAACAAACATCAGGGGGTGCAGCTGTCTCAGCTGCACCAACAAAGCAGACGGCATTCTTCAGGGGGTGCAGCTGTCTCAGCTGCACCAACAAAGCAGGCGGCATTCATGTGCTCGGTTGGTGCACTGCTTGGTTGGTGCACTTGAGACAAGTGCACCCCCTTGAAGGCACCCAAAAATCCGCTTAATCCACTTAATCCGTTGTTGATTCTACGCACCCAAAATCCGTTTAATCCGATAAATCCGTTGTTGATTCTACGCACCCAAGATCCGTTTAATCCGATAAATTCGTTGTTGATTCTACGCACCCGAACCATCTGCTGTATGAAATCCGTGGGAGAACACCGCTACTTACGTTATTTTAACAACGGATTTATCGGATTAAACGGATTCGTTGGTGGCGTAATTATCGGATTAAACGGATTCACTTGCTGCGTAATTATCGGATTAAACAGATGCTAATGTAGGAGCCACTAACCTCCAGGGGGTGCAGCTGTCTCAGCTGCACCAACAAAGCAGGCGGCATTCATGTGCTTGGTTGGTGCACTTGAGACAAGTGCACCCCCTTGAATTGGTGCACTTCTTACTCCGTCGGTGCACTCCTTGCTCTGGCAAGCGGCGAAGCCGAGCGGAGACAAGTGCGCCCTTGAAATATCATAGAAAAACAACCGACATATCAGAAATTATTCGTAACTTTGCAGCGTCTATTGTAGAATCAAAGCTACTTGATTTTTGCAACACTGAAGCAAGCTGACTCTACAACATGACAAGGCGTGGAATGACAGACTATACTTCAAGAACTAACTACTATCTTCTGTTACACAGGCTACTTTATTATTTATTACTAACTAAAAGTGTTGCAAAACCAAAGACAATGAGTATTCGTTATCTTCTTTCATTGGCGCTGTTCGCTGCTGCTGGGGGGTATCTTCAGCATGGGCACAGACCAGTGACATCACTGCCTCGGCGAATGTTAACAACCCCGAGAAGGTGTACACCATCAGCAACTGCAACGGGCTGACGATGACACCGTACACCTCGCCTACACAAAAGAGCGAGAACGCAGGCAAGTTCGCTTTCTATGCCACAAGCACAGAAGGCCAGTATCTCATCTACAACGTCGACAGCAAGGTGTGGGTCTCTTACGACCAGGCTTACAGCTACAGCAACGGTCCAAGCAAGGCTAAGCTCATCAGCGACAAGGCGAGCGCTAAGCCGTGGAAGGCCAATAAGACAACCGCGCAGAACGGCTCGGCTGCCTACGAGTTCCAGCCTATCACCTCTACCGGCAAGGCTGACAAGTACATGAACTGGCACGGCGGCGTCGACTTCAACCCGCTCGACAACAAGACCATCACCGTGGGCCTGTGGCAGGACAACGGCAAGCAGGACAACGGCAGCGCATGGGTGCTGCAGGAGATGGTGTCGAACACGTACACCGTTAGCGGTGCAAGCGTCACAATCAACGGCAAGACATACAACGACGGCGAGACTATCACCGTAAGCGGTTCGCTGCTGCCGAGCGACGTCACCGCTCCCGAGAAGGAAGGCAAGTTCGCCACCGTACAGATCGACCCCGAGACAAACACCATCACCGTAGCATACTACGACCTGCCCACACTCGAGGACAGCGAGCCGTACACCAACGCATGGCTCTATCCTATTCAGCAGGACAAGGTGGGCGACGCGTCTGCATGGCAGGATAACAACGTATACACATTGGGCAACAACGTGCTCCAGGCAAGCTTCCTCAACACCGAGAAGGCTATCTACTTCCTCGGCTCTAAGGCTATGAACCTCGTGGCAGGCACAGAGCCTTTCTACGTAAACTTCGGTTCGGGCGTGAGCGTGGCAGCAAGCCAGATGACTCTCGGAAAGGTAGAGCTGGTAGACCTCGCTGCCGAGCCGAACGCCATCCGCGGCGCCAAGCACTATGCCGGCAAGGCTCTACAGGCTAACTACACATACTCGTACAACGGACAGCAGATCAGCATCGTATGGCGCGCCGTGCTGCGCTCGGGCAGCCACTACCTGCGCACCGAGATGGAACTCACCGGCGTAGACGACGTGGATATGTTCAGCATCATACCGATGTCGTACAAGGTGGACACCAAGGCTGCTGGCAGCAAGCCGAGCGCCATCGGCAACACACGCGGCAAGGTGGTTCTGAACGACAAGATATTCGCTGGTCTTGAGACTCCTACCGCTTTCAACACCGTAGAGGACGTGGCTAACACCGACTACTCTGTAATTCAGGGTATGTGGAGCCGCCACACCACTCTGAAGAAGGGCGACACATGGAAGGTGTCTGCCGTTGTGGGCCTCATCGCACAGGACGGCAAGCAGAGCTCGAAGAACATCCGCGAGACACAGAAGCGCCGTTCGTTCCTGGCTTACTCTGAGCGCGAGCGTGCAGTGCCTTGGCGTGCTAACCCCTGCTACATCAGCTGGTATGAGCTTAACATCGACCGCAACAACGCCGCTCCTGGCAGAGAATACACAAACATGACTGCCGACGGCGTGCTCGACGTATTGGCACACTGGAAGAGCAGCCTCTGGGACCGCTACAACGTGGCTCCGAAGAACTTCGTAATCGACGACGGATGGGACAACTACGGCACATGGACATTCCATAGCGGTTTCCCAAGAGAGATGCGCGACATTGCTTCGCAGGCTGCCGACATGGGCGCAAGCGTAGGTGCTTGGCTCGGTCCGGTAGGTGGCTACGGACAGAGCGGCGAATATCGTCGCAACTACTGGAAGAACAACGGCGGCATGCAGCTCTCTAACCCTAAATACTACGACACATTCCTCGCAGCAGCAACAAACCTCGTGAAGAACCAGCACGACGAGAACGGCAAGGGCTCGTTCGGTTTCTTCAAGTTCGACGGCATCTCTGCTCAGGGTACAGCCGTAGGTCCCGACCCGGGCGACACCGGCAACGAGAACGCTGAGGGCATCATCCGTATGGAGCAGTACATCCGCGATAACCTCAAGGAGGACATCTTCTTCAACACTACAGTAGGCACATGGGCTTCGCCGTTCTGGTACAAGATTACCGACGCTACATGGCGTCAGGACGCCGACTGGAAGAAGATCGGCACCAACCCGAACGACCGCGAGGCATGGATCACATATCGCGACATGCAGGTATATAACATCTACGTCACCGATTCTCCGCTCTGCCCGATCAACACGCTGATGACTCACGGCTTCATCCTCACCGAGCACGGCGACGTGAGCAAGAACATGAACTACGAGAACGCTCTCAACGAGCTGCGCTGCGCATTCGCTTGCGGTAGCGGCATGGTAGAGCTCTACAACGACTATAAGCTCATGGACAACATCAACAACGGCAAGCTGTGGTCTGACCTCGCCGACCTCATCAAGTGGCAGAAGGACAACGCTGACGTGCTGATGGACGCTCACTGGGTAGGCGGCAATCCGTGGAACGGCTACAGCCACGAGATATACGGCTGGGCAGCATGGAACGGCAAGAAGTCGACACTCACCCTGCGCAACGGCGACACAAAGGCGAAGTCAATCACTCTCACTCTGCGTGAGGCTCTGGAGATTCCGGCTAACATCTCTGGCAAGATCGTCCTCACAAAGCCGTTCGACGACCAGGCAGCTCTGGAGGGTCTCACCGAGGGCGAGGCTATCGACATCGACCAGCAGCTCACACTCACTCTGCCTGCTAACAGCGTGTTCATGTTCGGCGGCGTAGATGCCGACCCGTCTTCTGCCATCAATGGCGTTGTGAACAACAAGAATGAAAAAAAAACGCTCGCCGACACCACTCTTTACGACCTGAGCGGTCGCAAAGCCACAAGCAAGCACGGCGTGCTCGTAAGTAACAACAAGAAATTCATAGTACGCTAAGTCTGACATTCGCACAAGCATATAATAAAGACAAAGAGGAGCCTCGGCAAACACCGAGGCTCCTCTTTTTTTGTTTCAAACGTACCCTCCAGGGGGTGCAGCTGTCTCAGCTGCACCAACAAAGCTAACGGCATTCTTCAGGGGGTGCAGCTGTCTCAGTTGCACCAACAAAGCAGACGACATTCATGTGCTCGGTTGGTGCACTAATTGCTCGGTTGGTGCACTTGAGACAAGTGCACCCCCTTGAAGGCACCCTAACAATCTGTGTGCATCTGTGAAATCTGTGGGAGTATATCGCAGCAGAAGACAGCGTGGGTACAACAGGGATGCCGCACCCTATACAATCGGCAGCGAGATGCCCTGTATCTTCTGATATATATCGAGCGCGAAGATGTCGGTCATGCCCGAGATGAAGTCGATGACAGCCATGACACGCGTCTCGAAGTCGTCGCTGTTGATGTCGTACTGACTGCTGAAGCGCTTGCGCAACTGCTCCGAGTGGAACTTGCCGGGCTCGGTGGCAGCCTCGATGAGCGTATCCATCAGCGTCTCCATAATCTTATAACCCGACAACTCCACGTCGAGCACCGGCTTAGAGTTGTAGATACGCTGCACGCTTACCTCGATGCAATGGCGGTAGGCGGCGCTCACGAGCGGAGACACATGGTCGATGAGCGAGCCCTGCAGCTTGCCTTCAAGAATCTCCTGTTCGTGCTGCACGAACGCCTTCGCGCACTCGCTCTCGAGCAGTCCGATGGCACAAGCACGCATATACACAATCTTCTCGTTGTTGTCGGTGATGCCCTCCTCGTCGATGCGATTGAGGATATGGCGGCGCGCGTCGTCGCCGAAGAAGCCCAGCAGCAGACCGCTTGCCTCGTCGTAGGAGAGGATGCGCAGTTTGTGAGCGTCCTCTATGTCCATTATCTCGTAGCAGATGTCGTCGGCAGCCTCAACAAGATACACCAGCGGATGGCGTGCATAGCGCAGCGGTTCACCCTCAGCCGAGAGGCGCAGCATGCCGAGGTCGTCGGCGATGCGCTGGAACGCCTCCTGCTCGAAGCAGAAGAAGCCGAACTTGCCTTTCTTGCCGGCGCACTCGCTCGAGTAAGGATACTTCACGATGGAAGCCAACGTAGAGTAAGTCATCACGAAGCCGCCGTCGCGGCGTCCGTGGAAGCGGTGCGTGAGCAGTCGGAAGGCGTTGGCGTTACCCTCGAAGTGCGTGAGGTCCTCCCACATCTGCGCCGACACACGAGGCTTCAGCGCCAGTCCCCTACCCTCGCGGAAGAACGCCTGTATAGCCTTCTCGCCGGAGTGACCGAACGGCGGATTGCCCATGTCGTGCGCCAGACACGCCGTGCTCACGATGGTGCCAAGCTCCTCGAAGAGCGTACCAGAGAGTTCGGGACGAACACGCTTCAAGGCTCGCGCCACGTCGTTGCCAAGCGACATGCCCACGCTCGCCACTTCGAGCGAGTGAGTCAGTCGGTTGTGCACGAAGATGCTGCCCGGCAGCGGGAACACCTGTGTCTTGTTCTGCATGCGGCGGAAGGGCGCCGAGAAGATAAGGCGGTCGTAGTCGCGCTTGAACTCCGAGCGGTCGTCGTGGCGCTCAGGGTGGCGCAGCTCCTGTCCGAGACGCTTGTTAGATATGAGTTGTTGCCAGTTCATTGCCATAGTGGTTTTGTTTTATCGTTTATAGCACAAAATTAAAACTATTATTCCGAATAGACAAGAAGATTGCGCAGTCGGCGTCGCCATTTCCAGTTTTTTAATACTCCAAAACGGCGTTATCTCGTTATAATTAAGTACTTTTGCAGTTTGAAACATTACGTCATAAACTAAAATAGAAACACATAATGGTAAAGATAAAGATAGTGAACCGCGGAACGCAGCAGCTTCCGGCGTATGCCACACCGCAGAGCGCAGGCATGGATCTGCGTGCCAACATCACCGAGCCCATCACCCTGCAGCCTATGGAGCGCCGCATCATCCCCACTGGACTGCACATTGCGCTGCCCGAGGGCTACGAGGCGCAGGTGCGTCCCCGTTCGGGTCTGGCCTTCAAGCACGGCATCACCGTGCTCAACTCGCCCGGCACCATCGACGCCGACTATCGTGGCGAGCTGGGCGTGCTGCTCATCAACCTCTCTACCGAGCCGTTCGTGATTGAAGCCGGCGAGCGCATCGCACAGATGGTAATCGCACGCCACGAGCAGGGCGAGTTCTGCCTCGTAGAGGAGCTCGACGAGACTGAGCGCGGCGAGGGCGGCTACGGACATACTGGAGTGAAGTAAGCAGCTGGTAGGAGGCTGCGGCATTCTTGCCGTAGCCGTCGGCAACAGAAATATAAATTTGCAATGGCTACGGCAGGAATGCCGTAGCCTCCTACGGTTAGCCTCCATCGGCAACTCACTTCCAAACAATTAAAGAAGAAGAAAAATGAAGAAAATCATACTCTTTGCGATAGCTTTGGCAGCCATCGCCCCTCTCTTCGCAATAGGCGGAGCGCGCACGGGAGCAGCAGTAGACCAGAAGTGCGACACGATGAGCATATCAGCCGACTCGCTGCTGAAGGAGACGCCACTCTTCGACCGACTCTATCTCGACGCCGTGTGCCGACAGATTGACAGCGACTCCACAGCCTTCGACCTGCTCGAGCAGTGCCGCAAGATGCGGCCCGACGCCGCCGAGGTCTACTACTCGCAGGCTATAGCATACGCCAAGCGCGGCAACGACTCGCTTTCCATCGAGTATATGCGCCGAGCTGCCGAGCTGCAGCCCGACAACGACAACTATCTGGAGAACGTAGCCGAGACATACATACACCAGCGTGAGTACGACCGCGCCATCGAAGCCTACGAACAGCTCTACGCCCATCACCGCGACCGCAGCGACGTGCTCGAGATTCTGGTTCGCCTTTACGATGCGAAGAAAGACTATGCGAAGATGCTCTCCACCGTAGACCGCATGGAGCAGGCGGACGGACCGAGCGAGGACATCTCGTTCATGCGCATGGGCATCTACGAGCAGCAGGGCGACAAGAAGAACGCCTACCGCATACTGAAAGCGCTCACCGACGACCATCCCAACGAACCGTCGTACAAGGTGATGCTCGGCAACTGGCTCATGCAGCACGACCGAAAGAGCGAGGCGTTCAAGTGGTTCGAGAGTGCGCTGCAGGACGACAAGCAGAACGAGTTCGCACTGAACTCGCTCTACGACTACTACCGCAACACGGGCGACGAGGCAAAGGCACGACAGTTGCGCGACGACATACTGTTCAGCAAACAGACCGACATAAAGACGAAGCTGTCTATGCTGCAGCAGGCGATACGCGAGAACGAGCAGGAGCAGGGCGGCGACTCGACCATCGTGCTCGACATCTTCGACCGCGTGATGCGCACAGCGCCGCACAACGCCGACCTGTCTAACCTCAAGGCTGTGTACATGCGTCTGAAGAAGATGCCGCAGGACAGCATCAACGCCGCATACGCCCACACGCTCTCCTTCGAGCCCGACAACCTGTCGGCTCGACTCACACTGACGCAGAACTTGTGGGAGGAGAAAAAGTGGAACGAGGTGGTAGACCTCTGCGACAAGGGCATACAATACACACCCGAGGAGCTTATGTTCTACTACTTTATGGGACTCGCCTACGTGCAGCAGGACAAGGACGCCGAGGCTTACGACGCTTTCAAACGCGGACTCAGCGCCGTCGACCTCAGCAACGCCGACGAGACACAGCGCACTATGGCGTCCGACATGTACGGACTCATCGGCGACATCAGCTACAGTAACGGCAAGTACGATGAGGCGTTCGGCGCATACGAGGAGGCGCTGAAGATGAAGGCTGACAACGTGCAGGTGCTCAACAACTACGCCTACTATCTCTCGATGCAGAACACACGCCTCGACAGCGCGGCAGAGATGAGTCTGAAGACGCTGAAGGAGGAACCTACGAACGCCACATTCCTCGACACCTACGCCTGGATCCTGTTCCTGCAGAAGCGCTACGACGAGGCGAAGGCGTACATCGACCTCACTCTCGCCAACGACAAGGACCCGAGCAACGTGCTTTGGGAACACGCCGGCGACATCTATCTGATGACGGGCGACAAGCAGAAAGCCGTAGAATACTGGCAGAAGGCGATTGAGAGCGGAGGCGACAAGACTCAGCTCGAACGCAAGATAAAGACACGCAAGCTGAAGTAGCGCACCGACGCTGCCGCGGCATGCAACCACCCGAATAAAACAGAAAAAACCACGAAACGAAACTGAAAACAATAATAAGATGAAGAAGATATTAAGATACGCCCCGATAGCCATGGCTATGCTGCTCATGGCTTCATGTGCGAGCAAGAAGACCATCACCGACGGCACAAAACTGCCCTCGCTGCCACACGCACAGACCGAGAAGTCGGCTGAGAAGCAGTCGCTGCAGTTCGTGCAGCGCATTGCCGACAACAACGCCACCACAGCGAACATACTCGCCAGTGGCGACTTCACGCTGAAGACGGGCAGCAAGGAGATAACGGTGCCCGCCAAGCTCAGCATGCGCAAGGACGAGTGCATACGCATCCAGCTGCTCATGCCTATCCTGCGCAGCGAACTCGCCCGCATCGAGTTCACGCCCGACTACGTACTGCTCATCGACCGCTACCATAAGGAGTACATAAAGGCTTCGTATTCGGAGGTGAGCTTCCTCGCCAACAACGGCATCTCGTTCTACAGCCTGCAGTCGCTGTTCTGGAACCAGCTCACGGCGCCCGGCGCCAAGCACCTGTCTGCCGCCGACCTGAAGAAGTTCGCAGCAGACATAACTGCCGCAGGTTCGCGTGTGCCTGTGTCGCTCTCAAGCGGCAACATGACATTCAAGTGGAGCGTAGACGCAGCCACGGCGCTCATCAAGAACGCCGACATCTCGTATCGCAGCGCTGCGCACGGCACATCGTCGCTCGCCTGGAGCTACGACGACTTCAAGACCGTAGGCGCAAAGAAGTTCCCGATGACGCAGCAGTTCGGCTTCAACACCAACTACGGCGGCAAGAACCATGCAGCGCAGGTGACGCTGCAGATGTCTGCACCGAAGACCAGCGCCGACTGGGACGCCAAGACCGAGGTGTCGTCGAAGTATCGCAAGGTGGAGGTAGACGAACTGCTCCGCAAGATAACATCGCTGCAGTAAAAAACGCAGCGCAATTGATGCAATAAACACGTCGCAAGAATGAAGAAGTTAATAAACATAATGCTCGCCGCCCTGATAGCTCTCGCCCTGCCCTGCACGGCGAACGGCGTCAACGCCGAGCAACAGCAGCGCAAGACAACCGCCGCAAAGAAGACAACCACTCAGCGCAAGAAGACAACGACGGCAAGAAAGCCCACCACCGCTGCAAAAAAGAAAACAACGCAGCGCAAGAAAACCGCTACAAAGAAGAGAAGCACAAAGCAGAACAACGCAAAGTATTCTACAGCCGAGATTCGCGGACTGCAGAGCAAGCGCTCGGGCATTCAGAAAGAGATAAAGAAACAGGAGGAGGCTCTGCGCGCCAACAAAGCCGACGTGAAGAAGCGCCTTAACGACCTGCTCATCCTCAACAGCGAGATAGACCGCCACAAGCAGAACATCGACGGCATACAGCGCGACATAACACACCTCGACGGCAACATCGGACTGCTCAACGCCCAGCTCGCCACGCTGCAGCAGCAGTTGAAGGAGCGTAAGGCGAAGTACGTGAAGTCGATGCGCTACATCTCAAGACAGCACACCATGCAGGACCGCCTGATGTTCATCTTCTCGGCGAAGAGTCTCACCGAGATGTACCGCCGTCTGCGCTTCGTGCGCGAATACTCGTCGTGGCAGAAAGCTCAGGGCGAGATGGTGAAGTCGAAGCAGCTGCAGGTAAACGAGAAGCATAAGCAGCTGCAGCAGGTGCGCGGACAGAAGAACGTGATGCTCAACAAGGGCAGACAGGAGCACCGTGCGCTTGAGAGCAAGCAGAGCGAACAGCAGACTATGGTCAACTCGCTGCAGAAGCAGCAGAAGACCATACAGAGCGTGATTGCGAAGCAGCGTAAGGACGCCAGCGCCCTCAATGCACAAATCGACCGACTCGTCGCTATAGAAGTGGAGAAGGCGCGCAAGCGTGCCGAGGAGGAGGCACGTCGCAAGGCTGCCGAAGCCGCCGCTGCGAAGAAGCGCCGTGCGGAGGAGTTGGCTCGCAAGCGTGCCGAGGCAGAAAGAGCACGCGCCGAGAACGAACGCCGACTGCGCGAAGCTCGCGAGGCTGAGGAACGCGCCAAGCAGCGTGCTCGCGAAGCCACAGCACAGCAGAAGGCACGCGCCGAGCAGCAGGCTCGCGAGGCAGAGGCGCAGCGCGAGGCTATAGAGCGCAAGGCAAAGGCAGACGAGCGCCGCACCAAGAAAGAAATTGCCGAGGCAAAGCGCGAAGTGGAACAGACCTACACCGTGGCGTCGGTAGACCGCATGATGTCGGGCGGCTTCGAGGCAAACCGCGGACGTCTGCCCATGCCTGTATCGGGCGGCTACCGCATCGTGTCGCACTACGGACAGAACACCATCGAGGGTCTGCACGGCGTGACGCTCGACAACAAGGGCATCAACATCAAGGGACAGCCAGGCTGCCAGGCACGCGCCGTGTACGACGGCATAGTAAGTGCGGTGTACGGCATCGGCGGACAGTGGCTCGTGATGGTACGCCACGGCGTTTACATCTCGGTCTACTGCAACCTCACGTCGGTAGGTGTGCATAAAGACCAGAAGGTGTCGACCGGACAGGCGCTCGGAGCAGTCGGAGGCGAAGGCATACTGCAGTTCCAGCTGCACAAGAACAGCACCCGACTCAACCCAGAGCCGTGGCTTAGACGATAAAACGCCCGAAACAGGGTAGAAAACTCAGTAAATATTTGCAAACGTTGCAGAAAATTAGTAATTTTGCATCGTTCAGTGGAATGAGGGGCTCCGAGA
>OGKK01000438.1_pt1 | contig 15489 bp, 11 predicted proteins | sample 1572401 | NCBI WGS metagenome assembly OGKK01 (sample SAMEA2582155, study PRJEB24529) | metagenome | biome: Human gut stool | place: China | collected 2011 | reverse complement strand
TTCTTCATTTTCTTTGCTTTTTAAATCTGTAAAACAATCATTCGTTTATTAAAACTGATGCAAAGGTAAGCATTTTTTTGATACGGCGAACTTTTTTTTGTGTTTTTTTTTAGGGGTATTTTGTAACAAAATCACAAACCGCTGATATTCAATAATTTACAAAGTGCTAACGAAAGTTAAAGTTTTTAGTGTGCTCGGAAACACCCCGATTTTAACACTTTTCGGTGTTTTTTAGCGTAACAAAGGTGCGCGCCAACACCCCAGCTGAACCGAGCTATATACATATAATAAGGTACGCGCGAGGAAGAAAGCAGAAACTTTTTCTAAGAAATCAAGCCTCAAAACTTGGCTGGCAGCAAACTTTTCTGTAACTTTGCACTCGAAAAAGATTCTTTGATAAACAGAAAAATGATACAGCTAAAAGAAAATCAGGGCATTCCCCGCAGCATTCTCCTGATGATGTCTATCATCGCAGGACTCACAGTAGCCAACTGCTACTACAACCAGCCGCTTCTCGAACTGATCCGCCACGATCTGGACATTACCGAGCAGAGCGCCAACCTCATCACCGTGATTACCCAGATAGGTTATGCGCTGGGACTGTTCTTTCTCATCCCTATGGGAGACATGTTTTCGCGCAAGAAACTCATCCTCGTGAACATGACCATTGCAGCCTTGATGGCAATCGTGATGGCTGTGGCACAAAACGTATGGATGCTCTGGGGAGCTTCCCTGCTCATCGGCGCCTGTTCCGTGATTCCCCAGTTCTTCATCCCGATAGCCGGACAGTTCTCCACACCCGAAAACAAGAGCAGGAACATGGGCTTTGTGCTCTCCGGACTGCTCACGGGTATTCTTGCCTCGCGAGTAATCAGCGGTTACATCGGCGAATGGCTGGGATGGCGGGAGATGTTCTTCATCGCCGCCCTCGTTATGGTGGTCTGCATGGGAATCATGATGCTGATGATGCCTGAGATGAAGCGCAACTATGTGGGTAATTACAGAGGACTGATGACTACCGTGGCTGAGATCTTCATCCTCCACCCTTCCATCCGCATCTACTCCATCCGTGCCGCCTTCGGTTTCGGAAGCATGATGGCGATATGGTCGTGCCTCGCCTTCCATCTTGCCCAGCCTCCTTTCAATGCAGGCAGCGATATGGTGGGAATGCTCGGACTCTGCGGAATCATGGGAGCCGTGGCAGCCAGCAGCGTAGGAAAGCTGGTTCCAAGGTTCGGAATCCACAAGTTCAGCCTCTTCGGAGCAGCCATGCAGATCATCGCCTGGGCAATAGCCCTCCTCTTCGGAGACACCTACGCAGGACTCATCGCAGCCATCATCCTGGTAGATATCGGACTGCAATGTCAGCAGCTCAGCAATCAGAGCGGCTGCCTGCAGGAGATTCCGCAGGCTTCCAACCGCGCCAATACCATCTTCATGACGACCTATTTCATCGGTGGTTCGCTCGGTACGTTCTGTGCCGGATACGTGTGGACCCAAGCCGACTGGCTGGGAGTCTGCATCGTGGGCATTTCCTTCGCCTTCATCTCCCTGATGATTTCACTGAGCAATAAGAAATAAGAAAAACAAAAAGAGATTATATTCCCAGCAAAACAGGAATATAATCTCTTTTTTATTTGATAGAGGCTGAAGCTGGCATTTCTGCCGAGACTTCAACTACATATTTTCCTCTCCATACATTTCTTTCCACCAGCTGCCATCATCCTGCAGCCACTTGGCAAACCATGCGAAGATGGTGTTCTGCCACTTGATGCGCTTTTCATAATCGATGATGTGATGATCCTGACCATCTACCAGAACCATCGCCGTTGGACGGCCAAGGAGCTTCAAAGCCGTATAGAGCTGAATACTCTCTCCCACAGGCACATTGTTATCGGCTGTTCCATGCACGAAGAGCAATGGAGTATGAATCTTGTCAGCATTGTAGAGCGGACTCTGATCTACGAAGAGATGCTTGTTGGTCCAAGGATACTCATTCGCCATGGAAACCTCACTGTAACTGTAACCCCAATAGCCTTCGCCCCAATAGCTGGTATGGTCGCTGATGCCGGCATGAGAAATGGCTGCGGCAAAGAGATCGGTCTTGGTCTGAAGATACTGGGTCATGAAACCGCCGTAGCTGGCGCCGATACAACCTATTTTCTTGCGGTTTACGAAACTATGCTCATCGCAGAAAGCCTGTGTGCTGGAGATAATATCCTCAGCCACTCCCTCGCCGGCTGTATCCACGTGGCGGGCAGAGAACTTCTGACCGAAACCGGTGGCTCCGCTTGGGTTCACGACCAGAACCACATAACCCATCGCTGCATAGACATGATGAGGATAGCGGCTCTGAAACATACGGGTAGTTGGACTGCAACCGCCATAGTAGTTCACCACCATCGGATACTTCTTGGAAGCATCGAAATGAGGTGGCAGATAGTAACGGCAGCAAAGAGTGTCGCCACGGGAATTCACGAAGTTCCAAGCCTTGCACTCGCCCAGCTCGATGTCTTTCAGCAGGCGGGCACTGAGATCATCTACGAGCAGCGACTTCTGCGCCTTGGTGCTCATCTTGTAGAGTCGGTCGGCATTGGATGCACTCTGTCCTGAGAACGCCATTTCCGGAGCAGCCGCTGCGATGGAGAAGCTCTTGATGTTCTCCTCCGGAGTCTTGAGCAAAGTAAACTTACCCGACTTAGGGTTCAGTTGGAAGAGATGCATGCAGTCTTTATCCTCGGCTGTAAAGTAAATATTGCCATCCGCCTTGCTCCAATCCACGCTCTGCACGTTAGGATTGAAATTCTTGGTCATCGGGCGAACCTTCTTATCCGCCAGGTTCATCAGATAGAGCTGGGTGTCAACCATGCTAGGAATCTGTCCCTCCTCCACATTCTTTCCAATTCCATCGAAAGCCTCAGGCGAACCGGTAACGAGAATGCTCTTGCCATCTGGCGAGAACTGGGCACTGTTTAGGAACTCACCCTTCTCTACCAGCGCCTCAACACTCATATCGTTCAGATCGAGACGATAGAGCGAGTTGAGAGTGGTTGGACGCTTGGTAAGGCGCTCCTCGCTCTTGCCGATGAGCAGATAGCGGGAATCTGCGGAAATATCGCTGAGATAAACATTATGGTAGCCGAAGGTAAGCGGCTGGAGAATGCCTGAAGCCAGATCATACTTAGCCAGATAGCTGCGGGTTCTCCATCCTGGCTGACGGTCATCTGGTTCTTTTACATCGTACACCTGAGGGTCCTTCTTTCTGCCTTCCTCATAGAGCGTATAGATGAGCGATTTCTCATCTGGAGTAAACAGGAACCATCCCTCCGGAATGTTTGCCGCCAACACCTCTCGCTCCATATTCATCGGATTGATGGTAATCAGCTGAACTTCGCCATCAGCCTTTCCTTCGCCGGCAATGGAACTGTCGCTCGCCTTCTCGGTAAAATACAGTTTGTTGGTGCGAGGCATCCATCTTACACTTTCCTCGAAAGAAGCAACTACCTTGTTGGTCTGACAGTTTCTCAATTCATTGACGCTATGGTTCTTGCCCTGACGATCTACCCAAGTCTTGCTCACGATCATGAACTTGCCGTTTGGCGACATCTGAACGCTCGCATAGTTAGGCATGCAGATTACATCGTATATATTAAAGGTACGCTTGGTGCTGGCAGAAGATTCGCCCACGCTCAGCTGCTTGCCGTCTGCCGCAGTAATGCTGATCTTGAAATCCTGATCAGCTTTCTTTTCTGAAGAAGATGATTTTTCTGATGCATTCTTTTCAGAAGCGGAAGCATCGACTGATGAAGCGGTGAGGTACTTGATGACTACAGTATGAGTAGAAGGCATCAGGACAGTCTCCGCCTTATCGCCATTCACTTTCACCTGCTCTCCATCCACAAAGAGGCGATACTGCTTCAATCCCTTCACCTCGATGGTAGCCTGGGTACGGCTGGAGTTCGATATGGTGAACGAAGCCAGGTGAAGAGCATTCTGCCTGCTATCAGCCAGGAGCTGAGAAGCAGCCACCTCCTTACCATTATTCAATAAGGTAAACGAGAGCGGCGAGTCGAGCACACCCTCCATCGAGAATTTCTCACCCTTCACATTCACGCTATCCGCCATCCAAGGGGTAGCTACAGAATAAGGACCTGCATGTTTCAGCTTCTGCACTTCGATGGTCTCGGCAAAGGCAGAAAGCGATGTTCCGAGCGAAGCACAGAGTGCAGCACTAAACGTAAGAGCCCGGAGGCTCATTTTAGTTGATTTCATCATAACTGATTTATATTTTAACTCTGAATTTTCTATTTCGCTGCGAAATTACAAAATAAAGTTGAGATAAACGAATGAATGGCTTACATTTTATGCTTTTTGCAGGGTTTCTGATAAATTTATGTTATTTCAACGTTAAGGACAGCTTTCAGAAAGTTATTGTTGGGTTAAACCCCTCCCAGAGTCATTGCCAGTCCAAAAGAATCTATTATCTTTGCATCGTCAAACAAACAAAAAGGCAAAAAGATAGTCAATAAACAAGGATATTCAAACACGAAGAATATGAATAAGAAAAATATGATTTTGATGAGTACTCTGCTCGTCTGCTCGCTAGAAAGTTTCGCGCAGAGCGATGCTGAGGTCACAGATTCCCTCTGGAAAGATGTGGATCTCAACGCAGTTACCGTGGTTGCATCCAAACCGCTGGTAAAGATGGAGACCGACAAGATGACCTACAACGTACAGCAGGATGCTGACGCCAAGGCTTCTACCGTTCTCGACATGCTGCGCAAGGTGCCGATGGTTACCGTGGATGGACAGGATAACATTACCGTGAACGGTTCATCCAGCTTCAAGGTGTATGTGGATGGAAAACCCAACCCAATGTTCTCTGCCAACCCTTCGCAGATTTTCAAGGCAATGCCGGCTACTATGGTCAAGAACATTGAGGTAATCACCAATCCGGGAGCCAAGTATGATGCTGAAGGTACGGGAGGCGTGCTTAACATCGTACTCAACAAGCAAGCCGTGAACGGCGGCGGAGGCAGCGATCTCAGCAATGGCTATAATGGCAACATCAGTGCTGCTGCCGGTAACCAGACGCAGCGCATCTCCGCCTTCATCAGTGGTCAGCAGGGCAAGCTTACCTACAGTGCCAACGGAATGTACAATCATCAGCGCATGGATGGAACCACCATCTCCTTCGACCGAATCCAGAAGGATGGAAGCACAATGAACTACTATCAGAATTCGGATATGAAGCAACCGTTCTCCATGGGTAACATCAGTCTGAGCTACGAACTCGATTCGCTGAGCAACATCAGTGCCACGGCTGGTCTGACCTCCTTCAGCCAGAAGATTACGGGTCACCCTCTCACGAAGATGGCAGGCGGAATCTACGGCGAAGGATTCGAATACGGCAATGAGATGAAGCAGGATATGGGCAACACCTCCTTCAACGGAAGTCTCGATTATCAGCGATTCTTCAACAAGGAGCGTACGAACTATCTCATCCTCAGCTATCTCTTCAGTACCAACCCTTCTCACACCGACGACTATACATTCTACGACAATATCAGTCATGTGACGACTCTCCAGCTCAACGACCTGCTCTCGAAGAGCAAGACACGCGGAACGGAACATACATTCCAGGCAGACTTCACCCATTCGCTCAGCGCCACCCAGCGTCTGAACTTCGGAGCCAAGTATATTGCCCGCATCAACAAGAGCGATTCCCGCTACTACGACGTGGCTGAAGATAAAAGCGAAACGCTGAATCCTGCCAACAGTATGGAGTATAAGAACACCCAGAACATCCTGGCTGCCTATGCTGAATGGAAAGGAAACTTCGGAAAGATAGGAACCATGCTGGGAACCCGATACGAACAGACCTGGGAGAAAGTGAAATTCGAGCAGGGCAAGGGCGACAACTTCGACAAAAACTACGGCAACTTAGTGCCAAGCGCCAGCCTCTCCTACAGCATCACTCCAGGAGTGAATCTCGGCGTGAACTACAGCATGAGAATCACCCGTCCGGGAATCACCTATCTCAACCCGTATGTAGATCGAAGTAATCCTACCGCCATCAGCTATGGTAATACAGACCTCGACGTGGTGAAGTCGCATCAGTTGAATATGGTGTTCAATTATTACAACCCTAGATTCATCCTGAGCACGACTCTGGGCTATGGATTCTGCAACAACCAGATAGAGCAGTATTCGTTCATCGATGCAGACAACCTGCTCAACACCACCTACGGCAATGTTTCGAAGACTCGCAATGCCAGTCTGAATGTCTTTGCCAACTGGCTGGTGTTCAAGAAGACGAGACTGATGCTGAACGAGAGTCTTAGCTACAACGACCTGCGCAGCGAAATCCTGGGATGGAAGAACCATGGCTGGAACAGCAGTACGATGATCAATCTGCAACAGACTCTGCCTTGGGAGCTGCAATGGACGGTAGGAAGCATCATTCAGAGCAAGCAGCACACCCTGCAGGGCTATCAGAGCGGAATGGCTTTCTTCTACTCCACCCTCTCGAAATCCATCGTCAAGGATAAGCTGGACTTGAGTCTGATGTTCCTCACACCAACCGATGACAAGCTCAACATCAAGCAGAAGACCGTGGGTTCAGACTATGTTCAGAATATGACGGTAAAGGTGCCTCTGCGCCAGATCAGTCTCACCCTTACCTGGAAGTTCGGCAACACCAAGAAGCAATTCCAGCAGGCGAAATCCAACATCAAGAACGATTTCCAGGAAGAAAAGCAGGGAATCCAGACGGGTGGAATGAATGGAAACTAACAAGCCCAGGAACCATCGGAAACATAGAATAGAATAATCAATACACTCTCTCGAACGAGTTGCAATGCATAAAAAAAAACATTCGCAACTCGTTTTTTTATGCTATCTATTGTCTATTTGATTTCTTTTTTGTACTTTTGCAAACAAAATATCACATAAAATCATAAAATGATGAAGAAACAAACGCAAGCCATTCATTTGGAATACGAGCGCCGCGATGCTTACGATTCGCTGAGCGTTCCAGTATATAACACCCTTGCCTACGAATTCGACAATGCTGCCGTGATGTCGGAAGCATTCACCGACAAGATCAAGGCACCTGATTACTCCCGTGTGGAGAATCCTACGGTAACCAACCTGGAGCGCCGAGTGGCAGCCCTCACCGATGCAGCCCACACCACAGCCTTCAACTCAGGAATGGCGGCAATCAGCAATACTTTCATGTCCTTGTCAGCACAGGGCAAGAACATCGTTACCTCGAAGCATCTCTTCGGTAACACCTATGCGCTGCTCGTGGCTACTCTGCGCCGTTTTGGTGTAAAGGTCCGCTTGCGCGATTTAACCAATATCGAGGAGGTACGTGAGGCCATCGACGATGACACCTGTTGCGTATTCCTGGAAATCCTGACCAACCCACAGTTGGAGGTTGCCGATCTGAAAGCCATTTCGGAAGTGGCTCACGAAAAGAACGTTCCGCTGGTAGTGGATTCTACCGTAATTCCGTTCACACAGTTCTCGGCTAAGAATCTGGGAGTAGATATTGAGGTGGTTTCCAGCTCTAAATATGTAAGTGGTGGTGCAACTTCGCTCGGCGGTCTGGTCATCGACTACGGAACTCCTTACAACGGCGATTTCGCCAAGCGTCTCTATGGAGAAATGCTCTTCAACTTCGGCGCCTATATGACTCCACAGGTTGCCTATATGCAGACCATCGGACTCGAAACGCTCGATGCGCGCTATCGTGTTCAAAGCGGCAATGCCCTGGAACTTGCCAAAAAACTGCGCACCCTGCCTCAGATTCAGTATGTAAACTATGTAGGTTTGGAGGATAATCCTTACCACGAATTGGCGCAGCGCCAGTTTGGCAAGACGGCGGGAGCCATGATCTGCATTGATTTGGAAAGCAAGGAAGCCTGCTTCAGTTTTCTGAACAATCTGAAGCTCATCCATCGTGCCACCAATCTCTTCGACAACCGTTCGCTCGCCATTCATCCGGCAAGCACCATCTTCGGTGCATTTTCCGAGAATATGCGTAAGTCAATGGATGTGAAAGACACCACCATCCGCCTCAGCGTAGGTCTGGAGGATGTGAATGATCTCTTCGAAGACATCAAGCAGGCGGTAGAAGGAATTCAAAAATAAACTTTAAAAGTTAGCATAAAAAATGCTAATCATAAAGTTCAATGTTCAAAGTTCAAAGTAAAAACATGTACGATTTCGATAAGATTATAGACCGTTCGGGCAGCGACGACCTGAAGCATGGCGCCCTGCTGCCCCGCTGGGGACGAGATGATCTGCTGCCACTCTGGGTAGCCGATATGGATTTTGAGACCCCATCTTTCATTACAGATGCCCTCAAGGCAAGATTGGAACACTCTCTTTTCGGCTACACCATGGAGCCGGAAGATTATCTGCCCAGCATCATCGACTGGGTGCATGACCACCACCAGTGGGATGTGAAGCGAGAGTGGATCCGCTTCATTCCAGGTATTGTAAAAGGTATCGGACTCGTGGTGAATGTCTTCACCCGTCCTGATGAGAAAGTCATCATCCAGCCACCCGTTTATCACCCATTCCGCCTCACTCTTGAGGGCAACGGCAGAGAGGTGGTCTTCAATCCGCTGAAGATGAAGGAGGATGGATATTACGAGATGGATTTCGAAAACCTGGAGAAAATCTATGATGAGAAGTGCAAGATCCTGATTCTCTGCAATCCTCATAATCCGGGCGGAATTACCTGGGGCAAGGAAACCCTGCAGCGACTTGCCGACTTCTGCTACGAACATCATCTGCTCGTTATCAGCGATGAGATTCATGCAGACATGGCTCTGTTCGGACACAAGCACATCCCATTTGCTTCGGTTTCCGACAAGGCGCGCAACATCAGCATCACCTTCCAGGCTCCTTCCAAGACCTTCAACATTGCAGGAATCGTAAGCAGCTACGCCATCGTTCCAAACGAAGAAATCCGCAGGAAATTCTATCCTTGGCTCAGCGCCAACGAACTGGATGAGCCAACCCTCTTCGCCCCAATCGCCACCATCGCCGCTTTCCGCAAGGGTGAGAAATGGAGAAAGAAGATGCTTGCCTACATTGAAGACAACATCCGATTCGTAGAGGATTACTGCCGCGAGCACATTCCGGGCATTCGTCCGTTGCGCCCACAGGCTTCCTTCCTGGTCTGGCTCAACTGCCGAGACCTGCATCTCTCCCACGATGCGCTTCTCGATTTATTCATCGACAAAGCGCATCTGGCACTGAATGATGGTGAAATGTTCGGTCCTGGCGGTGAGGGCTTCATGCGACTGAATGTTGCAACTCCTAGAAGCATTCTCAAGCAGGCTTTGCAACAGCTGGAAAAGGCTGTAGCCCAACTCTAGACCCGCTAGAAAAGACAATTCTAGATCATTAAGAAAACAATAGCCGTAACTACTTCTGCATAGTTACGGCTATTATATTATAATAAGGTAGAGGAAGACCTTTATTCCTCCTCCATTAAATCACGTATCAGCTTGATTTCGTAATAATCAATGCCGGTTCCCAATGCTTCCTTGATTTCGCTGAAATGCTCCATCTCGGGATGAGCCTCCATGAATTCACGGATTTTCTTTTCGTGGGCACTAGAAATCAACGCACGCAATCCAACCTTTCCTTCCTTTACGTATGAGCTAAGATGACCGATGATGGTGCCTTTGGTAAAGCCACGTTCTACAGCAATCTGATCCACAGTCATACCCTGCTGGTAAAGATTGAAACTCACCTCCTTGGTTGGAATCTTCGGTTCCTTCGGTTCATTCGATTTCTTCGATTTTCTGGCTTTTCTACCAGAACCATAACCGGCACTTGAAGACGCTCCTTCGCCCATTTCATCCAGCAGCATGAACTGAGCCTTCTTCTTCAGATAATCAGTCACCGTAAACACAGCACTGCGCTCGTATTTCAAAAGACGTTCCTTCAACTTCACATCCTCAGAAAAGACAGAGAATCGGTCCTGGAACTGTTTCTTTGCTACCTTATTATCCGTATCGAGATTCGACTTTCTGATCAAATCGCTCAGAATACCTATCTTATCAAAGAAATACTCAGCACCCTTGTGAATACGCTCCTGCAGTTCTGCCTGAAGGATATCAGGATTCTGGGAAAGCATGCGGGTATATTGCAGACGGAACTTATCAGAAACACCTATCAGACTCTTCAGCACCACCTGCAACTTCTGATACTCGCTCACCACACGAGGATATTTGCTGTTAAAGAATTCTACCAGACAGCGCATCAGATGCTCGTAACTTCCGCTAATAGCATAGAAATCAAAAAGCTCGCCGATGCAGTGAAGCACGTATTGCTGCTCCAGATAGCTGATCTGCTCCTGAGTAGGCGCAGCAAGTTGACTGTTGAAAGCATCCACCGTCTGACTGCTAATGATGGCTCCACGAGACAGAGGCTGACTGAGCACCATTCCCTCCAAGGTCTTGCAGCGGCTCAGAGCCACGTAGGTCTGACCATGGGTAAAGGAATGGGAAGCATCGATGATGGCGTGTTCGAAGGTAAGACCCTGACTCTTGTGGATAGTAATCGCCCAAGCCAGGCGCAAAGGATACTGTCGGAACTTTCCCTCTACCGTCTCCTCTATCTCCTTAGTCTCCTCATTGATCGTATATTTTGCATTCACCCACTCCATCTTCTCCAGCTCAAACTCCTCATCAGAATCCTTGCTGCGCACGATGATCTTATCTCCTTCTTCATCGGGTTTCACACCGATCACCTCACCAATCATACCATTATAGAAGCGGTGCTGCGGGTCGTTCTTGATAAACATCACCTGTGCTCCGGGCTTCAGGGTGAGCATGAAATCAGCCGGATAAGATGATTCCGGGAAGTTATCCTCTACCTCTGCTGTATAGGAAAAAGCCCTGGATGGCAAAGCGGCAAGCTGCTGCTCATTAATCTGCTGGGCTGGCGCATTATGAGTGGTCAGGCGGATGAAGTTACTGTTCTTCGGCGGTTCGAAATTAGGGATAAAACGCTGGTTCAATGCCTGCAAGGTAGCATCCGAAGCCCTGTTCTCCCTGATCTGGTTGAGCAGGGAGATAAACTGCTCGTCCTGCTGGCGGTAAACCTTCTTGAGCTCTACGGTAAGATAGCCCACCTGCTTCAGCGCATTGCTGCTGAAGAAGAAAGGAGTATCGTAATGCTCTTTCAGAAGCTGTTCCTCCTGTGCCGTAACCACTGGTGCCAACTGCTGCAGATCGCCTATCATCAGGAGCTGCACACCGCCAAAAGGCAGGTCGTGGCGCTTGCGGTACTGGCGAAGCACCGAGTCGATGGCGTCGAGCAAATCGCTGCGTACCATACTGATTTCATCGATGACCAGCAGGTCGACGCTTCGGATGATGTTTCGCTTGAGTTTGCTGAACTGATAGCGTTTCTGTTCGCCGCTTCCGAAGGTTGTACCCGGAATGTAAGGCGAAAAAGGAAGCTGGAAGAACGAATGAATGGTCATTCCTCCGGCGTTGATGGCGGCAATACCTGTTGGGGCAAGCACCACCATTCGTTTAGGCGACTTCTCCTTGAGCTGTTTCAAGAAGGTTGTTTTACCTGTGCCTGCCTTGCCCGTAAGGAAGAGGTTAGCGCTGGTCTTTTCTATGATGTTCCATGCCAGGATGGATTCTTCGTTCATTTCCATTAGCTTCGTTTTTAGATTTCTTCCACGATCTCGTTCATTTCCTTGCGCTTCTTCTCGGTATGAGGACAATCCTCAGCAATATGACCGAGAGGGATAATCACTACAGCCTCGAAACCTTCGCGAGGGAAGAATTGCTGCATCTTGTCTGTATCATAATTGCAGACCCAGCAGGTGCCCAGACCTCTTTCGGTGGCAGCCAGACAGAGGTGCTCGGCAGCTATTGCCACATCAATATCTCCATGAGGCTTCTCATCGTATCTGCGAACCCAGTTCTCATTCACGTTCTTCATTCCCACAATATACATTGGGGCTGTCTTGAACCACTCACGGTCGTAGCACTCCTGGAGTTTCTCCTTAGCCTCATCCGAGCGAACGATGAGCCAATGCCAAGGCTGTCTGTTCACTGCCGATGGAGCCAGTCGCACACACTCCATCATGTAATCCACATCCTCCTGACTTACTGCCTCGGAGGTAAACTTGCGAGCCGAGAAACGCTCCTGGCTCAATGCCAACATATTTTTCATACCATTTCGTTTTAAACTTTTTAATCCTTTTACTCCTTCTATAAACACATTCAATTTTTCAGAAATCGAAAGCATTTACTTTTTTAAAAGGCAAAATTACAAAAAATCCACGAAAAGCCCAAGCCTTTCGGAGATTTTCTTTCTAATCATCCTATGATTTTCCTGAATTTATTTACCCTTAAGGGAAAATATATTTAGCCTTAAGGGAAAATATTTCGAACCTTAAGGGAAATTATCCTAGATAAAGACTAGCGTTTCGAATATTTTTTGTAGTTTTGCAACACGAAAGGATTTGTAAGATAAGAAAATGATAGGATTAGCCGACTGCAATAACTTCTACTGTTCGTGCGAACGAGTGTTTCGCCCCGACCTGATAGGGAAACCCGTGGTTGTTCTGAGCAACAACGACGGGTGCGTCATTGCACGCTCAGAAGAAGCCAAGGCTCTGGGCTATAAGATGGGCGATCCGTTCTATCAGGTAAAGGAAAAACTGGAGGCTGAAGGCGTGGCTATCTTCTCCAGCAACTATACACTCTATGGCTCACTCTCCAACAGGGTAATGTCGATGCTCTCGCACTACTCGCCGCACATCGACCAGTACTCCATAGACGAATGCTTTTTCGATGTGGAAAAACTTTCTTCCGTCACAGATGATTTCCTCCTCCAACAATACGGCGCCAGGATTTCTGCCGATGTGCTACGAGCCGTGGGAATCCCTATCTCCATCGGAATCGCAGAAACGAAAACCCTGGCGAAAATCGGTTCCAAATTCGCCAAGAAATACAAGGGCTATCAGGGCTGCTGTCTCATTGATACGGATGAACGGAGACACAAGGCTTTATCGCTGTTCCCGATAGAAGATGTATGGGGAATCGGAAGACAGATTGCCCGAAAATTAGATTATATGGGTATCCGAACTGCCGCCCAGTTTGCTGATAAAAAAGAGAGTTGGGTGCGCAGTCATTTCAACATCCCCACGATGAGAACGTGGAAGGAACTGAATGGCGAAAGCTGCATCAGCATCGAGGAACTGCCGCAGAAGAAGAGTATCTGCACCAGCCGGAGCTTTGCCGGTGAAGGCATCAGCGATAAGGATGTGGTAGAAGAAGCCGTGGCTAATTTCGCCGTGCGCTGCGCCGAAAAACTTCGACGCCAAGGCAGCGTGTGTCAGGGAATCACGGTGTTTGCCTGGACTTCAAGATTCAACGAAAACGTGCCGGAATACACCATCCACGATTCCCTCACCCTGCCCATCGCCACCAATGCTCAGGAAGAGATAGTAGGTGCCGCACTCAGTATTCTCCGCGCCAAATACCCGAAACCGCTGGCAGACAGCAGAGCTGACCGCCCCGACATGTCGTTTCACTTCAAGAAGGCAGGTGTCATTTTGTGGCAAATCTCCCCCGACAATCCTCGCCAGCAGGATCTCTTCGACCCTATCGACCGCACCAGGCAGAAGGCGCTGATGGAAGCCATCGATGCCATCAACCGCAAGAACGGCTATGGCACGATAAGGCAAGCCATACAAGGCACCGATTGCCAATTCGATTTGAAACGGGAATACATGTCAAAGCGATTCACTACGAACATCAACGAAATACTGAAGGTGAAAACCCAATGAGATACAAAATTAGCCCCTTTCAAAAAATGGGCTCCATAAACTAAGAAAATGAATAAGAATAACGATAATAAGATAAAGCTGACATTTCACCCTGCGGAATTTGGAGAGAAGATGCCGATTCCGCTGGCAGAACAAAGCGTAAAGGCAGGCTTCCCTTCGCCGGCACAAGACTATATGGAGGGAGAGATAGACCTCAACGATATTCTGGTTCGCCATCGTGAGGCCACCTTCTATGTACGTGTTTCGGGCGACAGCATGCAGGATGCAGGCATTCTCGACGGCGACCTAGCCATCGTAGACAGGCAGATAGAGCCATCCAACGGCAACTTCGTCATCGCCTTCGTGGATGGCGAATTCACCATCAAGCAATTCAAGATGGATGAGAGCGGTGCCTTCGGATGGCTTATCCCATGGAACAAAAACTTCTCCCCAATCCGGGTAGATGAGACCAACCGATTCATGATTTGGGGCGTAGTTACCTATGTGATTCATCAAATTGCAGAATGAATCATCAAATTGCAGAATAACTCTTAAAAATAAAAAAACTCGGAATGCTTCGAAAAAGGAAACATCCCGAGTTTTTTATATTCTTATTAATTTACGTCTTACTAATGTCTTTTATGCTTCCTGCTTCTTATAACCCACAAGTCCGTACCAAAGAATAACGAACTCGCAGAAGAGAGGAACGAGCCAGGTGAACTGCCATGAACCGATATAATCAGCAAGCAATCCCTGAAGCACAGGGAATACTGCACCACCGAAAACACCCATCATAAACACACCCGAAGCCTTGGAAGTATATTCCTTCAAGCCATCCACAGCCAAGGTGAAGATGCAACTCCACATCACACTATGAAATAATCCCACAGCAGCCATCAACCAGAGATTTTCGGTAAGCATGGAAATGGCCATCAATACGATTGCCGCCACCGTAACGGTGATGAGCATAGGGCGAGGTGCCACATTCTTCAAACCGGCAGAAACCATTCTACCTATCATGAATCCTCCCCAATAGAGTGTGGCAAGAAGGGCTGGAGAAAGATCGTAACCATGTCCCATCAAATCCATCGCATGAAGATTCATATTGTTGCCGATTCCCACCTCGGTTCCCACATAGAAGAAGATGGTAATCACACCATATTTCAAATGGCGGAACGACCAGATGCTGTGTTTCTTCGCATTTCCGGAATCATCAGAAGGAGTTGTCTTTCCTTCAGATTCCACATTTTGAGTCTCCTCTCTCGTACCCTCAATGTCTGGAAGATTCGCCTTGGAAGTGCTCCATGTTGTAAAGGCAATGATGAGCATCATTACCAGGAATGGAATGGTGAGCTGGTCGGCAGAAACACAATCCAGGGACACACCTGCAAACATCACGCCCGTTACGAAGAATGGAGCGATGGTAGTTCCGAAAGAATTCACCGCACAGGTGAAGTTCATGCGCTGCACCGGTTGGGTTCCCGGCAAAGGATAGGCAGCAATGTAAGGATTGATCACCACCTGAAGCATTGCCGCTGACGTACCCATCAGATAAGAACCGAAAAGGAAAACGAAATATCCGAATGGTACGAAATCCTGCGAGAGATGCACGCCTGCCCCACCCCAATATTCAGCAATCAGCGCCGAAGCAAGATAGAAGGCAAGTC
>OGKK01000432.1_pt1 | contig 15567 bp, 16 predicted proteins | sample 1572401 | NCBI WGS metagenome assembly OGKK01 (sample SAMEA2582155, study PRJEB24529) | metagenome | biome: Human gut stool | place: China | collected 2011 | reverse complement strand
GGAACTAATATTTTATTTTTAAAACAATAAAATTTATAATCTGTAGGTAGTTTATTTTTTTCTGTTAGTAATAATTTTTCTATAATTATTCTAGGCTTTATATCTATGTAATGCTTTTCTAACATTAACCATCCAAAATTTATTTTTAATGCTAAGTTCATTTTAGCTATTATTCTTTTTGCTTCACTTCTACTTAAATTTCTTTTATCTTGTACTATTTCAAAATTACCACTATCATGATTAGGTTTTACTACAAAAGAATTTGGTAACTCTTTCCATTGATTTAAAGTTAACATTTCAGTAGCTAAATATAAAGGAATTAAATATTCTTCTCCTATTTTTTCTTTTACATATTCTCTTACAAGATACTTATCAGCACAAGTTGTAAACAAAATATTATCTGGATATAATTTTCTATGCTGAACTTTTTCAGTAAAAGTTTCTAATTTTTTTAAATTTAATTTTTTTCCTACTATTAATTTATACTGTTTCTCTAAATATTTTTCTGCTCTCTCAGCATTTGAATATAATAATTTATTTTTTAAAGCTATTAAATATTTATATAAAAAAAATAAATATATATTATTTTTTATAATTTTTTTTAATTTTTTTAGCATTTTTCATTTCTCCCTAAAGTTTTAATTTTCTTTTTAAATCTACTAAAGGAACTAATAAATAATATCTTAATTTTGAAATAAAAGGCATTCTCCACTTCATTTCTAAATTCATAGCATCTCTACATGGATTACAATAACCACATGGTTTATTATTAATTGGAATGTGGCAGAACCAGGTTAATTTCATTATATCTAGCCACCCCTCCATTTTTTTAGCTATCTCTTCCATATCTTTTTTAGAATAATTTGTTATTGCAAAAATAAAATGTTTTCCCATAGGATAAAATTTACTATTTTCATTTCCAATTATTTTTCTATCTTCTAGAAAGTCATTTTCTATACTTTTTAAATTACATTCTTCATTATTTAAAACTTTTAGCATTTTATCTCTTGGACTTTTTTCTATTCCAAGTTCCATATCTAAATTTTTATTATTACAATACAAACTAAACCATTCATATTGACTTCCTAATTTATACTTTTCCTTTAACTCTCTATAAATAGTAGATATTTCTTCATTTTTCATATTTTCTAAAACATCTTCAACTTTTATAAAAATAATCTCGTTAATATTAGCTTTAAACATTTTATTCTCTCTTATTTTTTCTAATATTAATTTCATTTGCTTCATCTCTATATCTTTACTTTTTCTTCCACTATCTATGAAATAGTATGGTTGTATTTCAATTTCTAAAAGACCTAATTGTAAAAGTCTAAAAGTTGAGTCCCAACCACTAGTCCATAATAAATTTACTTTTCTAGTTTCCATATCTTACTCCTGCCCTACTGGATAATATTTAAATAATTCTCTCACTTTTATATCTTTTACATATACATTTCTTAAATCAAAATAATAATTATCTCTTACTCTTTCTCTTACTTTTTCTAGATTCATTCCTCTAAATTGATGCCATTCTGTCATTAATACTACTGCATCTGCTTCATTTACTGCTGAATACTCATCTGCACAATATGTTATAGAATTTTCATAATCCTCTAATCTCCACCTTGCTTCTCTCATTCCTTCTGGACAATATGCTTGTATCTTTGCTCCAGCTTCTACTAATCCTCTTATAATATCTATACTTGGTGCATCTCTCATATCATCTGTATCTGGTTTAAATGATAACCCTAATACTGCTATATGCTTTCCTTCTACTCCCTCCATCTTTGATACTATTTTTTCTACCATTTTTCTCTTTTGTTTCTCATTAGCATCAATAGCTGCCTTTATTACATACATCTCTTCTCCATGTTTCTTAGCTATATCTACTATTGCCTTTGTATCTTTTGGGAAACACGATCCTCCATATCCTGGCCCACAATGTAAAAACTTAGGAGATATTCTTCCATCTTTTCCCATTGCTTTTGCTATCTCTTGTGTGTTTGCTCCTACTTTTTCTGCCAATAATGATATTTCATTAATAAATGATATTTTTACTGCTAAGAAAGCATTTGAAGCATATTTTATCATCTCTGCTGTCTCTATATTAGTAAATACAAATGGAGTTTCATTAATAAAAAGCACATCATATACCTTTTTCATTATCTCTTTTGCTCTATCACTCTCTGTTCCTATTACTACTCTATCTGGTTTTAAACAATCTCCTACTGCTTTTCCCTCTCTTAAAAACTCTGGATTTGATACTATATCAAACTCATAACTTAAATTTCTATTATCTAATTCCTTTTGAATAGTTTCCCTTACTAATTTTCCTGTTCCTACAGGTACTGTAGATTTATCAACTATTACCTTGTATCCATTCGTATATTGTCCTATACTCTTTGCTACCTCTAATACAAAGTGTAAATCTGCTGAACCATCTAATGCTGGTGGTGTTCCTACTGCTATAAAAATTACTTCTGAATTTTCTGTTGTATATTTCATATCAGTAGTAAATTCTATTCTTCCAGCTTTCATATTTTTTTCTAATAATTCTTTTAATCCAGGTTCATATATTGGTACTATTCCATTTCTTAAACTTTCTATCTTTTTTTCTGATACATCCATACAAATCACATTTAGTCCAAACTCCGCCATAATGACACCTTGAACTAAACCTACATATCCTGTTCCTACTACTCCTATTTTCATATTTTTTCCCTTTCTTTATCTTACTAAATATTTTTTTTGACTAATTTTTCTTTTAAAGTATCTTTTTAAATAATTTAAAGATATCCTTCTATAAAAATCATAAGTAAATAATTTTAATTTATTATCTTTTATAACCTTAAATACAAAAAAAACTTTTCTCATTCCAAATCGATAACTTAAAATTATTTCCCTAATAAAAGAAGGCCTAAATTTATTTTTACCTATCTCTTGTAAAAATTTATCTAACAATATATCTTGAGAAAAAATTGAATCAAAGTTCTTCTCACTTTTTACTGTTGTTATACTTCCAAAATTTCTTGAAACACAATATATCTTCTCTAATGAAATTTCTATTTTTTTAGCATAAAAATTACTTTTTATTGAGAACATAGTATCATTTGCAGCTGGAACTTCTTCAAATCTTATATTATGTTTATCCAATAATTCTTTTTTTATTATTTTCCCCCAGGGAACTCTATTTAAACATAGTAGTTCTTTTGAATACTTTTTATTTGCTAGATAATTTTCAATTAATTCATTATTTTCCCAATGTCTATCTGCTTCCATACCTGTATCTTCAAAAATACTAGTTACTTTAAAATAAATAATATCTGAATCACTATTTTCATATTTTTTTATACTTTCAAAAGCTCCTTCTAGAAAAAAATCATCTGCATCAGCAAATAGGATCCACTTTCCTTTAGCTATTTTTAAACCTAAATTTCTGGCACATCCTGCTCCCTTACCTTTTGTATTATTTTCTAAATATAAGACATTTTTATATTTTTTTATTTTTTCTCTTAATTCATTTTGAACTGATATTTCACTTTTATCATCAACTAAAATAATCTCTGTTTCTTTCCAAGATAATAGACTGTCTAAAAGTTTAATTACAGTTTTAAGACTATTATAATGTGGTATAATTATACTATATTTCATTTTTTACTCCTTAATTTTGATATTAAATTTTATAGGGAAAAACTTCATTATGTCCTAATATATAGTATTGCAATATAAAAAATAACATAGTTATTATTATAATTAATAGTTTTAGTATTATTCTTTTAGAATTATATATTTCTAACAATTGTGGAAATATGAAAATATAGCAACTATAAAAATATAAACTTATTCTTTTTAAAAATTTATGTTGATATCCTATACTTGTTAATATTAAATCTATAATAACTATAAAAATTAATAATCTATTTCTTCCATCCAATTTTTGCAATTTTTTTTTATTGTATAATACTATTAATAGTAAAAATAACTTCCAAATAAATATTAAATTTAAACTTCCATCTAAAAATTCTTTAGCATAGACTCTATATCTTTTAAAAATAGGTATTATTTCTCCTAATAAATTAATTATCATTTCATATTGAAAAATAAAAAATACAATACTTGCTATCCCTATTCCTATTAATATTTCTTTCAATTTTTTATTTTTTCGACTATTTATTAAATAATTATAAACAAAATATAAAGGATAAGTCACTAAAATACTCATATGCATGAAAGAAAAAATCCCTATAAAAAAACTATATTTTAATATTTGTTTAGTATAAATATAGTATAAAGAAAATAAAAATACTGCTATGCACACATGTTGTCTCATTAAATTCCAACTTTCAAGATAAAATATAAATAAATATAAATAAATAATTAATCCTTTATCTCTCACATAGTTTCTTTCTATTGCTTTTTTTATAAAAATTAAAGTTATAAAATTTAAAAGAAAAAACATAATTTTATAATTATTTAATATTGCAGATAATTTTACTATTATTAGAAATAAATATTCTTTTGAAAAACTCTCGAAAATTGATGATGTTCGCATTCGATAAAAATAAGCATTTATATACCCATAATAATCTGTTCCTATTCCTTCTCTTATACCACCTAAAACTAATAATCCTATTATTGCTATCCAACTAATCAAACTTCTATTATACCTTCTATTTTTTGATAGATTAAATAAAAAGCTGGATATGCTAAAACTAAATATATACATAACTAAACTTTCTATTCTATTCATTTATTTTTCCTTTTCTCAATATTTTTCTGTATATTAAACTTCTCAATTTATTCCCACAAATTCTAACTCCAAGCCTTAGTATTAAATTAGTTATATAATAATAAAAATTCATATCTCCTCGTTTATAAAATTTAGTTAGTGCCTCAATCTCTCTCTTTATATAAATTAATCCACCTCTTCTTTTAAACATTTCTTCATTTGCTCTAAAATATAATAAATTTTCCTGAATATTATATCCTTTTGTATAATCTAAAATTCTTAAAAATAAATCATAATCTTCAAACCATAGTAAATCTTTATAATTTCCACACTCAATAGCTTTGCTCTTTTTAAACATAATTGTTGGGTGTAAAAAAGGACATCTTCTTTTCATAAATTTTCTAATCTCTTTATCTTTTTCAGGATAAACTCCAAATATTTTTAAATCTCCTATTTCTTTAGAAAAATTTTCAGAATTACTTCCAACTATTCCTATTTCATTATTTTCTAATAAAATTTTTATTTGTTTTTCTATTCTATCTTTTCTTGAAATATCATCACTATCCATTCTGACTATTATTTCATTAGAACAATGCAGTATCCCTTCTCTTAAAGCTAACCCCAATCCAACATTTTTTTCTAATGGAACTTCTTTTATATTTAATACATCCTTATACTCTTCTATTACTTCTTCTAATTCCTCTGTTAAAGTTCCGTCTTTTACTAAAACTAATTCATTTATTTTATATGTTTGATTTTTTATGCTTTCTAAACTTTCCCTAAAATATTCTGGTTTTTCTTTAAAATATATTGACATCAAAACCGAAACTTTTTCTTTCATCAATATGCCCCCTTCCCATATACAACATTCTTTATCGTCTTAACTATTATTACCACATCTAACCACAAGCACCAATTCCTATAATAATACTCATCTAACACTAATCTCTCATCAAAATCAGTATCACTTCTCCCATGTGTTTGCCACATTCCTGTTATTCCTGGTTTAACCTGTATTATTTTCTCATAATAGTGTTTCATATCTTTTTTCTCTCTGAATAGATAAGGTCTAGGTCCTACAAAGGACATCTCTCCTTTTAGTACATTTATAAATTGAGGAAACTCATCCATAGAAGTCCTTCTTAAAAAATCTCCTACCTTAGTAACTCTAGGGTCATTTCTTAATTTCTTATTCTTTTCATATTCTACTCTTATCTTTTCATCCTTAGCCATCATCTCTTCTAAGATTTTATCTGCACCTACTACCATACTTCTGTATTTATATATTTTTATCTTTTTACCTCTATGTCCTATTCTCTCTTGAGTAAAAAATAGTCCAGCTTTTCTTTCTTCTTTATCAGTTTTAAAATATACAAATATAGTCAATGGTATCAATGATAGTGTTCCTACTAACCCTATAAAGAAATCTACAACTCTTTTTATAACTCTTGTTATTCCTCTAACGAAATGTATCTTAGCTGAAATTACCATTATTCCATCATAATTTTCAACCTGAGAGTTAAAAGTAAATATTCCACAAAATCTCGGAATAAACTTAATCTTATCTACTCTACCATCTAGTTTATTAATTATCTCTTCCATCTGTTCATTATCTGCTAGTGGTAAAGCTATAAGTACCTCATTTACCTTATTCTCATCTAGGATTTTATCCAAATCCTCATAGGTACCTATCACTCTATCTTTTTCTACATGCATCTCTTGGTTTACTCCCTCTATACTATTAGCCGAGATATATCCAAGGAGTTTATACATAGTAAAGGTATTATTATTATTATCTCTTATTATCCTTGTTATCTGATTAGCAGTATTTCCTATCCCTATTATCAACAAGCTCTTCTCAAGATTTTTTCTAAATACTGTCCTTATAAATCTAATTATGAAAATATTAAAGAATGTAAAAGTAAGTCCTACAAAAAGGTGTACAGGAATAAATTTCATACCCCAGAAAGCCAAGTCATTAATAAGCATAATTATTAGATACTCAGCATGAACTAATAGGAGTTTTCTCAATTCTTCCCATATTAGAATAGTTTTAAAAGAATACATATTTTTGGTTAAATTTAAAGCCAGATAAATAAAAAATGTATTATACATTATTCTATCTGGCACATCAAACAGTTCATTCACTACAAAATAGAAAATAAACTGCATTATTATCATTACAACTTTTGCTACCTGTCTTTTCATAAAAAATTCTCTCCAATTCCCAATTTATCTGTTAAATATTTTTTTAAACAAATGAAAAGTACTGACACTTCTTACTCCTCACTACTCAAGACTTTCTATCCCTCTCTAAAGAGAGATAGCCCAATCTTTTTCATTTGAAGTTTTCACTATTACTAGTTAGGTTCGCATCAAAACCTATTTTAAATAGAATGATTAGTGTGAAACTTTAAAGAATTATGTAAATTATGTAAAAAAGTTAGATTAATACAGCGAAATCGAATGCTAAAAAACACAACTGTTTGAACGAAGTGAGTTTTGTGTTTTTAATGAGATAAGCATAATTAATCAACTTTTTGGAATATGAAATAATTCTTAAGTTTCACTCTTCTTTAGCTTTCTATTTAAAATCTCCACAAGCATCTTAGGAGCCCTATTTCCTCTCTTACCACTCCTAGTTATCTTCACTCTTCTCTCTTTTCCCTTAGAGTAAATCTCCTCTTGCACACTCTCTAGTTCCTCTATCTCTACCCTATCTCCAAGGCTTAGTATCTCATTACTCAAGCACTCATGTTGGTACTTTCTCACATCACTTTGTTTTCTATATACCTCTTTTAACTCCTCTACTAGTTTTCTATGTCTTACACTGAGTGTTGATAGCCCCTCTCTTTTTCTTCTATTTATCTTCTCTATGAGCTCTCTTCTTCTTACCTCTAGTGAGTAAATTTTATCAGCTAGCTCTATCTCCTTAGACTCCCCATCTTTTTCATAGACAAGGTACTCCTTACCTATCTTTACCTTTACTTCTCCACTACCTACTCTTTTTCTATACTCTCCAGTTTTTTTATCTACCTCTCTAGGTGGCATACCTTTAAAAACTATCTGTGTATAGTATTTGAGTTTTCCACGAATATTTTTTCTAATAAGTCTACAATAGGCTATCTCACTTTTAAGAGCCTCTTTCTCATAGTGGTTTTCCTCATCAATTAGAACTTTTAATCTAAGTCCTTTCCAATCTATATATCCATCTATATATCTAATCCCTGTTCCATTGGATTTTCCCTCTAGAGATTTAAAATCATCTTCCTGTTTAAAATGTACCTTCTGCCCACTTCCATACATCATCTTTTCAAAAGCTCTCCACACCTGTGAAGCTATCTTTTGAGCTGTAAAGGAATCTATATTCTGCTTAAAAAATTTCTGCATATCCTTTACCTCTTTATGAAAAGCATACTCTGTAAATCCACTCTCTTTTCTTATTGCCTCTAGCTTTTTATACAGTGATTTTTTCTTCTCAGTATTAGCTATCTCATGGAGTAGCTCCCTATATACTCTTTGCTTTCTCATCTCATCATATTTTTTCATCATCTTTCTCAAAAGAGAGTTGTATATATCCCTACCTATCCTAAATCTTTTTTCAAGGACATCCTCTTGATACTTCTCTACTTTCAAAGGAAATTGAACTATATAGTTAGCCAAAAAAACTCCTCCTTTTTTGAGTTCTTTTTATACTGAAAAAGCGTACTTTAAGTATATGTAATCAATTTATTTTACCCTTTTTTCTATTTTATGTCAATAGCCTTAACCTAAATAAGTAGAACTTTTTTTAAAAAATTATAATTTTTAAAACAAATTTTTAATACGTAAATTCGCTTTTTCAGTAAAATATGTACTTTTACAAAAAATAAAAAAAGATAGATTATGCACCTTTCAAATTTTACATAATCTATCCTTTATCTACGGAAGTGATTTAATTTTTTTATTTAGATCGCTTCCAATTTTCTCTTTTTTCTAAAATAAAGATTAAACTTCTAGTAAAAATAATTACACTATTTCCATAATGCCTACTTATTATCTCATCATTAGCTATCCTTTGGTATATGGACCTAGTACTTTTCTTTAGATAGCTAGCTACTTCCTCTACTCTACACCACTCACCTAAACTTCTTACCATCTCTTCTGCCAATAATTGGTCTTCTTCAGAAAGTTCCTTTAATCTTTTTAAAATATAAAGTTCAGTTGGATTTTGTATATTTACCATAGAATAGCCCCCTTTTAATTTTATAATAAAATATGCCTTAATCAATATATACTATATTTTTTGTACTTTTTCAAATTTTATCTCATTAATTTTTCCTCTATCCTCACCATCCTCTCCTCTATTCTCTTTATTCCATCTACCATATTCCTTCTATTCTCCTCCTCTAATCTCTCTAAAAGTTTTTTCTCTCTTTCCCAGATCTCTTTGTCTATCTTTCTATCTAGTAGAGAGAGTATAAATTTGTGATACCCTATAAATATTGCTAAAACTCCACTAATTATTTTTATATACTCCATGCTTACCCCCACTCATTTGCCCTTCTCCCTATCCACATCATATACTTTATATAGCTATGCTTTTTCATTTAGCCCCCCTTTTCTATTCCCTTTGTCATCTTCTTACCCTATGCTCTATTTTCTACTTCTTCAAATACTGCTTGATAGATTTTATCATCTAATTTACTATCTGTTCTTTTTACTAGCTCCTCTAGTAATAGTATCACTATCTTTTCTATCACTCTTGTTGCAAACCATTTACAGATAAAATACTTTACAAATTTGATTACCATATCTAATACTTTTCCCATTCTTTCATCCCCTCTCTTTTTGACTTTTTATTGACTTTATGCTATAATCTAATTACTTAATAGAGCTACATAAGTCAATCTCTGATTGACACTCTGTTGGGTACTTAAGATTAGTTAAAACGCCAATAAAATAAGCTTTCACTTCGGTGGAAGCTTATTTTATATCTATAAAAGGATTGGCGTTCCTTTTGTAGATTATTATAACTAATCTTAAGGAGGTACACTATATGTACATCACAATCAACATCAATTCTATTGAAGGTGGAACTTTCATTGTTCTACTTATCATTGTTTGGTGGTGGTATAAGAACAGATAGTGTTCCTCGAACCCTTCGGGGTCTTTTTATTTTTTGTGCTACCTTAATTCTATATGTGGGTTGTCCCAACCCCAGTCATAACCAAACGCTAACCTCAATCCCAACATCTTACCAGCCTTTTTAAAACTTTCTATCAAAATATACCATCTATCATCTGTTAAACTATCACTACTCTCCCATCCCACATAATACACATCTATTGCCTTTCCATCTTGATGTTTACTTCTATTTACTACCCCATCACACTTACTTCTTCCTAGCTTATAGTACTCTTTTTGTTTTTTCTCACTCCTTACCCCCTCATTTACAAAAAAATCTACTGGAGATATTGCCAAAGCATATCCTACCAACAGTACTAACCTACTATCTACTCCCTCTAACTTTTTCTTACTCCTTACACTTGCCTTATTCATATACCCCTCCTACATAACAAAAGGGAGAAATTCCCTAAGTGAGTTTTGCTCTACACTTCAAGTAATTTCTCCCTTCCTTTTTCCTTTTCCTACATTCTAAATTACTTTTAAGAATTACGAAGATTGAAAAGAATATTAGAGTAACTTAGTGAAATCGAATGCTAAAAAACACAACTGTTTGAACGAAGTGAGTTTTGTGTTTTTAATGAGATGAACTTTAGTTACTCTTCTATTCTTTGAACGAAAGTAATTCTTAAAAATTTACACCCCTTCAGGATGCTCTGATATATAAGTTTCCAATGCCACTAATATCTCCTTGTTCTCTGCTATTGTTGCCAATGAACTTTGATATCCTTTTAGTTCCTTTTCTGCTGCTGCTTGCCACTCCTCATATGATTCGTATGGACTTTCCTCTGCCATAGGTTCTGAGGCTTCTTTCAACTCTGCTATATGTTCTATCACTGCTGTCATATCAAATATATTTGCTTCTATTGCCTTCTCCCTTTTTATAGAATTTTTTAGACTCTCAATCTCCTTTTGAACTGTTGTTACTACTGACATACTACATTCCTCCTTTAATTTTTTAATTTTAGCTTTTTAGATTTATTAGATAATCGCGATTCCCTATGTATATATGGTAACATATTTCATATTTAATTTAAAGAGAACAGGTTCCAAGCTGTTCATATGTGTGCACAACTTTTTTATATCTCTAGCAGCTTAAAAAACTTCTTCTCATCTATCTCTCTTCTACTCTTTCCCTTTACTTCCACAGGATAACATATCTCCACTATCCTATCCCTTATCCTATTTTTTCCTCCCATAGAGAATTTCTTAGCTATCTCACATCTACTCTCATCTTTGCTAAACTCCAAATTTGTAGTAATAATCAATGGTTTTTCACATCTATACCTACTGTCTATGAGATTGTATATCTTCTCTCCTCTCCAAGCACTATTTTTATCCTCAAGGGATTTTTCCATTCCAAAGTCATCTATTATGAGTAAATCACAACTTTCTACAACCTTTAAAAGCTCACTCTCTGCTTCTCCCCACTCCTTAGTGATTTTTAGTAGATATAGTCCCAAATTTATCACAAGTACACTCTTTCCTCTACTCATTAGATAATTAGTTATACAGCCACTAGCAAATGTCTTTCCTGTACCCACTCCCCCATAAAATATTATCCCTATATCCATTCTCTTTTTCATAAAACTTTTAGCATAGCGAAGAGCTAATTTCATATACTCTCCACTCATATCTGCTCCCTCAAAACTACTCTTTAAAAATCTACTATCCATTACAGATATATCCCTATATTTTTTTACCCTATTTCGTATGGACTCTGCTTCCTGTCTTCTCTTTTCCTCTTCCATCTCCTCTAGTCTTTTCTTTTCTAGACAATCACAAGCTGGAATATACTCTATATGCTGTCTAATAAATTCTGGTAAGTATTCTAATCCTTCAGCTTCATTTTTTACATACTCCTTCCCACAATATTGACATTTCATATGTTACTCCTCCCACTCTCTATCTCTTTCCAAATAATTCCTCTACACTAAACAGTTCTGGTGTATCTTCCTCTTCTACATCTTTTTCTAAAAGTTCAGATATCTTTCTCTCCTGTTCCTCTTTCCACTGCTTACCCTCTTCACTCTCTTCAAAACCTTTCTTGCTCTCAACTCTCTTAATATCTCTCTCATTTTTGCTCTTTCCTACACTTTTTTCCTCTACATCAGCTTTAAAATTACCATTGAGAGCTTTTTTTAGGTTCTCCACCTTTAAAATTGTATCTACACACATCTTCTCCATAACAAAATTAGATTTTGACATTATCTCTAAAGCTTTGAATACTCCCTTTGCTCCTAACTCTCCATAAGCTTTCATCACTAGATTCTTCTCTGGTGGATATTCATATGATGGTAATCCTAGCTCACTATATTTTTTCAAAATCTCTCTTATAACTGGAAGATTTTCCTCTCCCCTATATGTATATATATAATAATTATTCTCTTTTATTATTCTACTTGTATTATTCCCTGTTACTTTTTCATGGTGGGGGTGGTTATCATTTTGTTCCCACCCTCCCCATTTTTTCATTCCTTCTGGAATAATTTCGTACCTAGGTATATTTTTATTCCCACCTTCTAAAATCTCTTCCTCTGTCTTTTTTTCTACTATTTCCTCTTCTATTATTTCTACTTTCTCTTTATTTTTCTCTTTTCCATTCTCCACCTCAAAAAATTCTTTTTCTTCTCTCTCTACTAAATCTCTATCAATATTTTTATCATCTACTCCTTCTACCTTATCTCTTCTTTCCAATATATAGATTCTTCTCTCTTCTACCTCTTTTCCTCCCTTCTTCAATATCATTTCTACTTTCAAATATCCTAAGTTTGTAAGGTTACTTATCCAATGAGCCACAGTTTTTTTATGTACCTCATATAGATTTGCAAAGTAAGAGTTAGTAGCATAGCAATACCCCTTAGAATTAACTAAGGCAGTTATCTCTGAATAGATTATTTTCTCCATAGGTTTTAAATTTTTATCATATCTCACACTTGCTGGCATTATTGCAAAATAATTTGGCTTCTCTATACTATCCCCTCCACTTTTTAAATTTAATTATAGGTTAGCACAAATTATTTTTTATTACCACTAACGTTGGCATACATTGGCATAGCTTTTCTATTTTTTTACATAAAAAAAAGAGCAGCTGCAAATTTTTAAAATTGCAACTGCTCATTTAATCTTAAACATGGCGCTCCCAGAAAGATTCGAACTCTCGACCCTCTGATCCGAAGTCAGATGCTCTATCCAGCTAAGCTATAGGAGCTGTTTTTACTATATTCTTTCAGCTATTAATTTTGCTGCCATCTCTTCAGCAATAGCTTCTAATCTTATAACATCTTCAGCTTTTGGAGTTCCTTTTACTTCTACAGCTTCTCCAACTACTTCTACACCTTTTAATGCATCAGCAAAGCATTGGATTCCTCTTACTCCTCCACCACTCCACATCATGCTTCCAAATATTCCAACATATCTATTTTTTAATCCATAATTTTCTAGTTTATGTAATAATGGTTGAATTTTTGGATATACAGAGTTATTATGTGCACAAGAACCTATAATTAATCCCTTATACTTCCATATTTCACTGATTATAAAGCTTAAATCTGTTTTAGAAGCATCATAAATTTTTACCTCTTTTATTCCACAACAATTTAATTTTCTTCCTATAATCTCAGCCATCTTAGCAGTATTTCCATACATACTTCCGTATACTATTACTACTCCTTCTGTTTCTGGCTCTAATTTTGCCCAAGTTTCATATAATGATACAACTTTAGCAATATCTTTTCTCCAAATTAATCCGTGAGAAGGACATATGAATTTTATCTCTAAACCACCTAATTTTTTTATAGCATTTAATACTTGTGGTCCATATTTTCCAACTATATTAGAGTAGTATCTTCTCATTTCACTTTGATAAAACTCAAAATTTACTTGGTCATCAAATATTCCTCCATCTAATGCTCCAAAACTTCCGAAAGCATCATTTGAAAATAATATTTTATCAGTTAAATCATAAGTTACCATTGATTCTGGCCAATGTACCATTGGTATCATAGCAAAAGTTAATTTATGGTTTCCTAATTCTAAAATATCTCCTTCTTTTATTGTTACAAAGTTTTCAACTGGAAAATCAGGTGAAAAAGCTTGTAACATTCCTAAAGTTTTAGCATTTCCTACAATTTTTACAGTTGGGAATGTTCTGATAACTTCTTTTAATCCACTTGAATGGTCTGGCTCTACATGGTTTATTACTATGTAGTCTAATTTTCTTCCATCTAAGCACTCTACTATCTTATCTAAGAATGTAGAAGCGCTTCCTAATTCTACAGCATCAATTACACAAGTTTTCTCATCATCAATAAAATATGAATTGTAAGTTACTCCATAAGGTAATGGTATGTAGTTTTCAAATCTTTCTGTTTTTCTGTCATTAACACCTATCCAAGTTACACCATTTGCAATCTCTGTACAAAAATACATTTTTTCCTCCTATACTTATTTACTTTTTTATTTATCTTAACATTTCCTTAATACTTTCTTTCTAAAATACTTCTTCAAAAAAATTAAATTTAATTTAACACTTCTTTATATATTATAATAGAATTATCAAATTTTTTCAATTTTTTTATTAATTTTTTTTAAATTTTAAAATTCTTTTTTTAATTCTGTTGTATTTATGCTATAATTATATAAGTTGCTTTATAGCAATACATAAATACGACCTTGGAGGTATACTATGCACCCAGTACTTTTTTCTATTGGTAGTTTTGAAATAAGGTTTTATGGTTTGATGTATGCAATATCTTTCTTTTTAGGAATAGAAATAGCAAAGTTTATGGCAAAAGAGAGAGGATACGATAGTAAAATAATAGAAAACTATGCTTTTGTTGCTATGCTTTCTGGACTTTTAGGAGGACGTCTATACTATGTTTTTTTTAATTGGAGTTACTACTCTAAATATCCAGCTGAAATTTTAGCTACTTGGCATGGAGGAATGGCTATTCATGGCGGAATTATTGGTGGAATTATTGGAACATTTATCTACGGATACATTAAAAAACTTAATCCGTTGACACTTGGAGATTTTGCTGCTGCTCCCTTACTTTTAGGACAAGCTCTTGGAAGATTTGGAAATTTCATGAACGGAGAGATTCATGGTGTTCCTGTTTTCACTCCTTGGAAAGTTATTTTTTCATTAAAACCAAGTTTCTATGATTGGTATAATTACTATACTTCTCTTGATATTTTTGAAAAATTAAAATATAAAGCTCTTGTTCCATGGGGGTTAGTTTTTCCAAATACTTCTCCGGCAGGGGAAGAGTTTCCTAATATACCTGTACATCCAGCTATGCTTTACGAATTAATTTTAAACTTTATAGGTTTTTTATTCATTTTTTTCTATCTGAGAAAAAAAGAGAATAAAGCTCCTGGATATCTATGGTGGAACTATATCATAATATATAGTATTATTAGAATATTTGTTAGTTTTTTTAGAGCTGAGGATTTAATGCTTTTAGGATTTAGAGCTCCTCATGTAGTAAGCTTACTAATGATAATTTTTTCAGTCATTATGATAAAAATTGGAGAAAAAAATAAAAACTTTAATTGAGTAGAGATTTAATAATAACTTTCGTTCAAAGAATAAAGAGCAAGTACGGCTCGGTTAACTAAAAACACAAAACTCGACTTCGTCTCAAACAGTTGTGTTTTTTAGCATTTAC
>OGKK01000418.1_pt1 | contig 15932 bp, 11 predicted proteins | sample 1572401 | NCBI WGS metagenome assembly OGKK01 (sample SAMEA2582155, study PRJEB24529) | metagenome | biome: Human gut stool | place: China | collected 2011 | reverse complement strand
ATAAAAGCTCTGGTTTACACCGAGTTTTGCACCGACTTCTTTTCCAAGCCCCGGTGAAGATAATCTGTAAGCTGCCTGTTCAACACATTCTTTCTTTCCTGCGATATAGCCGCCGCATGGAGCAAGTCCGCCACCAGGATTCTTTATAAGTGAACCGACTATCATATCAGCGCCAACCTCTGAAGGCTCAATTCTTTCAACAAATTCACCGTAGCAGTTATCAACCATGCATATAACATCTGGCTTGATACTTTTGATAAAACTTATAAGCTCACCAATTCTTTCAACTGAAAGTGTGGGTCTTGAAGCATATCCCTTGGAACGCTGGATTGTTACAAGCTTTGTTCTTTCATTGATTGCATTCTTAATACCCTCATAATCAAAACCACCATCTGGCAGCAGGTCAACCTGTGCGTATGTAATTCCATATTCTGCAAGGCTTCCCTTAGACGGTCTTATACCGATAATCTCATCCATTGTATCATATGGCTTCCCAACCGGTGATAAAAGCTCATCACCTGGTCTTAAGTTAGATGATAAAGCTACATTTAACGCATGAGTTCCGCAGATAATCTGTGGTCTTACAAGTGCATCCTCTGTCTTAAATATATCTGAATATATTTTCTCAAGAGTATCTCTACCGTCATCATTATAACCATAACCTGTTGTTCCTGATAAATGCATTTCGGCAACCTTATTATCCTGCATCGCTTTTATAACCTTCATCTGGTTATATTCTGCATTCTTATCTATCTCTTCAAATCTGTCATGAAGCGACTTAATTATATTGTCGCAATAATCATACACCTCATCACAGATTCCCATATTTTTATACATTTCTCTCATAATTAAATAATTTCCTTTTCTTTTAGTTGTTCAAGCATATACGAAAGTGCATCTTCTCTTCGTATCTGGGAAAAATCCACCCATGTAACTGATGGTTCTCTTCTAAACCATGTAAGCTGTCTTTTTGCAAAATGTCTTGTATCCTGCTTAATCATCTCTCTAAGACCTGCCTCGTCACATCTGCCCTCAAGATAATCGAACACCTCTTTATATCCGATTCCCTGCATGGCAACATCGTCCTTTACAAGCCCCATGTCCGACAAATGTTTTACCTCATCAAGCAGTCCGTTGTCAAACATTATATCAACACGCCTGTTTATTCTGTCGTATAAAATTTCTCTTTTATCATTAAGAACAAAGTAACAAAAATTATAAGGCGACTCTTTAGCTCTCTGCTCATTATTATGCTCTGATATCTTTCTGCCTGTCGTCTTATAAAATTCAAGTGCACGAATAACTCTTTTGACATTATTAGCATGAATTGTCTCTGCAGATTCAGGGTCAGCTTCCTTTAACATATCATGAAGCACCTCTGCACCCTTAGTATCAGCAATCCCCTGAAGATAATCCCTATATTCATAGTCACTTTCATCATCTTCAAATGTAGAATCATATAAAAGTGCCTGTATATAAAATCCGGTTCCGCCAACAACTACAGGAATATGACCGTTCTCACGGATTTTTTGTATTGCATTTGTTGCCATAGACTTAAATCTTGCCACATCAAAGCCATCTGAAGGCTCAATCTCATCAACAAGATAATGCTTAACCCCCTGCATCTCTTCTTTTGTTATCTTGGCAGTTCCGATATCCATATATCTGTATACCTGCATGGAATCGGCACTTATTATCTCACCATTTACCGCCTTTGCAAGTGCAATGGAAAGTTCAGTCTTTCCAACTGCTGTCGGACCTGTAAGTATTATTAAAGGTTCTTTCTTCATATCAGCCTCTATACTATTCGTTTAAATTTCTTTTCTATCTCATATCTGCTCATCATAATAAGTGTTGGTCTGCCGTGTGGACAGTTATATGGATTCTCTGCCTTCATAAGCTCGTCCATCAGTTCAAATGCTTCATTAAAAGACAGTCTGTTATTGCCCTTTACAGCCGCTTTACATGACATGCTTGCAACCTTTTCAGTAATAATATCAGGATCTTTGCTGGCACTTTCTTCAGAAAGTCCATCCAGAACATCAATAAGAAGCTGTTTGTAATCCATTTTAGGAAGTCCGGCAGGAATTCCTGTAACCTTATATTCATTGCCGCCGAATTCTTCTATCTCATATCCTAATCTTTTAAATATATCCTGATTAGCCTTGTATATTTCTTCCTCATGCATATTAAGTGACAATACAATCGGTGGAAGAATCATCTGAGTTCCAATTGTCTTATTATGAAGCTTATTCATCGTTCTTTCATAAAGCACCTTCTCATGCGCCGCGTGTTGATCCATCATATAGAACTTATCTTCAAATTCAATAAGCCAGTAAGTATCAAACAGCTGTCCTATGATTCTGTATTTGTTACGGCTGTTCTCATCAAGAAGCTTATTCTCAAAAAGGTTCATCTGCTTTGGTGGTTCGGATTTTGTCACAGCTTCATATATTACTTTATCTTCTTTAACCATCTGCAGAGAACCCTTAATTTCAAATGGCTCCGGAAGTCTTCTCGGCTTAGTTTCTGCTTTTGAAGATTCTGTTGGTTTTGTTTCTGTCTTATATGGCATACTATCCAAAACATTCTTCTCTGGCAGCTTAATATCCGGCATAACGTTTTTTACAACAGGTGCTTCCTGCATTTTAACTGCAACAGGGTCAGGCACAGAAACTTCTGCTATAAGCTCCTTTGAATTAAGGGCTTTTAAACATGTATCATATACAAAATTATATATATATTCATTGTTCGAGAATCGCAGTTCCATCTTGGTTGGATGTACATTTACATCAATAATTGCGGGATTAATCTTAAAATGTATCGCACTGAACGGATAATTATGTGGCATTATAAAGCCCTTATAGGCATCCTCTATAGCCTTAGTTATAATACTGCTCTTGATATATCTGCCGTTGATATAATAATTCTCATATGTCCTGTTTCCGCGGACAACCATAGGCTTGCCAATAAAACCAGAAGCTTCAATATCCTGCGACTTGCCGCTGATTTCATACAGATTATTAGTTATATCCCTGCCATACACATTATATATTATATCCTTAAGATTCATATTACCCGATGTATGCAGCTTATTCTGGTTATTACTTATGAACCTGAACGAAATATCAGGATGCGAAAGTGCCAGATATTCCACAAGCGAACCAATATATCCTCCCTCGGTAGTCGCTGTCTTTAAGAACTTTCTTCTAACAGGAGTATTATAGAAAAGATTTCTTACAATAAATGTAGTTCCCTCCGGAGCGCCTATTTCTGCCACTTCACCTGGTACTCCGCCATCAATTGTATAACGCACACCACTCAGACTGTCAGCAGTCTTGGTAATAAGTTCAACCTGTGATACAGCAGCTATACTCGCTAGCGCCTCACCTCTGAAGCCCAGAGACGAAACAGCCATAAGATCTTCAATTGATTTAATTTTACTTGTTGCATGTCTTTTAAATGCTATCTCAATCTCATCTTTATTGATACCACTTCCATTATCAGTAACCCTGATAAATGAAATTCCACCTTCCTTTATCTCAACTGTAATCGCAGTTGCTCCGGCATCTATAGCATTTTCAACAAGTTCTTTAACTACAGAAGAAGGTCTTTCGACGACCTCTCCTGCAGCAATCTTATTAATCGTATTCTGGTCTAAAAGTGTTATTGACATACAATCCTCCCTGTTTTACCAGCGGTTCTTAGCTTTTCCCTGCAGCTTATAAAGCGTATTCAGTGCATCAATAGGTGTCATATTGCTTATATCAAGATTCATTATATCAGTTACTATATCATCATCCTTAACAGTATCAAAAAGCGACATCTGCTTGACTTCAAGGTCATTAACCTTTCTGTACTTGTCATTCATCTTGTCAAGCTTCTTGGAATACTGTGCAATATCCTTAGCTTTCTGTGATATATCAGCATCACTTAAGTCCACAACAAGCTCCTTAGCCCTGTTAAGAACCACATCAGGAACTCCTGCAAGCTTGGCAACCTGAATACCATAACTCTTATCAGCACCGCCTTTTACAATCTTTCTTAAGAAAACAATATCATCACCGTTTTCCTTGACAGCAATACAGTAATTATTAACTCCGTCAAGAGTTCCTTCTAATTCAGTAAGTTCATGATAATGTGTTGCAAAAAGTGTCTTGGCTCCTAAGTATTTAGTATTGGCGATATACTCAACAACAGCCCATGCAATACTCAATCCATCAAATGTGCTTGTTCCTCTTCCTATTTCATCAAGAATTATAAGACTCTTAGGAGTTGCATTTCTTAAGATATTGGCAACCTCTGTCATCTCAACCATGAAAGTTGACTGACCGGAAGCTAAGTCATCAGATGCTCCGACTCGTGTAAATATACGGTCAACAATACATATATTTGCTGAATCAGCTGGAACGAAAGAGCCTGTCTGTGCCATAAGCACAATAAGTGCCGTCTGTCTCATATATGTAGATTTACCAGCCATATTAGGACCTGTGATAATTGAAATTCTGTTCATTCCATTGTCAAGATAAGTATCATTGGCAATAAACATATCATTAGAAATCATCTTCTCAACTACAGGGTGTCTGCCGTTCTTAATATCTATAATACCTTTTTCATTAATCTTAGGTCTTACGAAATTATTCTGTGTTGCAACAACAGAAAGTGAAGCATACACATCAATCATTGCAACAGCCTTGGCAGTGTTCTGTATTCTTACAACCTCTGCCGCTATGCGCTCCCTGACTTCACAGAATAAATCATATTCAAGTGAGTACAGCTTATCCTCTGCGCCAAGAATAATATCTTCAAGATGCTTTAACTCATCTGTAGTGTATCTTTCAGAACCGGTAAGAGTCTGCTTTCGTACCCATTCAGCAGGAACAAGGTTTTTAAATGAATTAGTAACCTCCAGGTAATATCCGAATACCTTGTTATACTTAACTTTGAGATTCTTAATTCCTGTCTTTTCTTTCTCCCTGCTTTCAAGCTCTGCAAGCCATTCTTTTCCTTTAATCTTGGCATTACGAAGCTCATCAGCCTCTGCTGAAAAGCCGTCCTTTATCATTCCACCATCACGCATTGTAATCGGAGGATCATCTATAATTGCAGTGTCAACAAGATTATATAAGTCTTTTAAGTCGTCCATCTGCTCAAAGCACTGTCTGAATACATCACACTTAAAATGTCCTATCTGATTCTTAATGTGAGGTATCATCTCCAGGGAATTCTTAAATGCAATTAAATCCCTTGGATTAGCCGACTTACAACTAATCTTAGTCATGATTCGCTCAAGGTCATATATAGGGCCAAGATATTCACGAATCTCTTCCCTGTCAATTGCATTATCAGAAAGCTCCTCTATAGCGTCCTGTCTTCTTATAATCCCGTCTCTGTTAATAAGCGGCTGCAACACGAGATTTCTTAACGCTCTTGCGCCCATTGCAGTCTTGGTCTTATCAAGTACCCACAGAAGCGAGCCTTTTTTCTGCTTTTCACGCATAGTCTCAACAAGCTCAAGATTTCGTCTTGATGAACTGTCTATAAGCATGTATTTGCCTGTTGTGTAAGGCACAATGCTTGTAATATGCGACATATCGCTTTTCTGTGTCTGGGTAAGATATATAAGAAGTGCTCCCGCAGCATCAATTCCTACCGGATAATCCTTGATTCCAAGTCCGTCCAGCATATTTACATGAAAATGTTCTTTTAACTTTGCCTTGCAGGAATCATCATCAAAGTACCAGTTTTCAAGTGTTGACACTGATATGGAAAGCTTCTCTGATATAAATGTAAGGTCTATTCCGCTCATTGCAAAATACTCATTAAGTATTATCTCTGACGGAACAAACTTATTAATTTCATCAATAAGCTCCGCACCTGTCTCAATCTCAGTTACAAAGAAGTCACCTGTTGAATAATCTGCAATAGCAACACCAAGCACATCTCCAAGATAAACAATACTCATAAGATAATTATTCTTAGTTTCATCAAGTGCCTGACTGTTTAAGTTAGTTCCCGGTGTTACAACCTTTATAACCTCTCTTTTGACAATGCCTTTTGCCTGCTTAGGGTCTTCCATCTGCTCGCATATTGCGACCTTGTGTCCATTAGAAACAAGCCTGTTAATATAAGTTTCTGCCGCATGAAAAGGAACGCCGCACATAGGCGCACGTTCCTCCTGTCCACAGTCTTTTCCTGTTAATGTAAGTTCCAGTTCCTTAGAGACAACTAAAGCGTCATCAAAAAACATTTCATAGAAATCTCCAAGTCTGTAAAAAAGTATGCAGTCCTTGTACTCTGCTTTAGTAGCAAGATAATGCTGCATCATTGGTGAATACTCTGCCATTATATTACTCCCTGATTAATCCTCGATAAGTCTGCCCATATAGTAAAATCCTTTACATTCGTCAAGATGTACTGTAACAATCTGTCCGATAAGTGATTCATCCCCTGCGAAATGTACAAGAATATTATTAGTCATTCTGCCTGTAACAAAACCTTCTTCATGGTCATCTTTACCCTCAACCAAGACTTTCATATCCATGCCCTCATATCTTCTGATATGCTCATGTGACACTTCATTTACAGTTGCAAGCAGTCTGTTAAATCTGTCCTTAACAACATCCTCAGGCACCTGATTCTCCATTCTGGCAGCAGGCGTACCTGTTCTTTTTGAATATATAAATGTATATGCACTATCAAACTTTGCTTTCTTTACAACATCAATAGTATCCTCGAAATCTTCCTCTGTCTCTCCTGGAAACCCAACAATAATATCAGTTGTAATAGAAACATCGGGCAGTATTCTTCTTATCATCTCAACCTGCTCTAAGTAATGCTCTTTAGTATACTTTCTGTTCATCAGCTTAAGAAGCCTTGAGCTTCCTGACTGGAGTGGAAAATGTATATGATTACATATTTTCTTGGAATCTCTTATAACTTCAAGAGTCTCTTCCTCAATATCCTTAGGATGAGGTGTCATGAATCTGATTCTTTCAAGTCCCTCTATCTTATCAATCTCTCTTAGAAGCTGGGCAAATGATACAGGATTGTCAAGTGTCTTTCCATAAGAATCAACATTTTGTCCAAGAAGCATAACTTCCTTGACGCCATCCTTTACAAGCCTTTCAATCTCCATAATGATATCCTTAGGCTCACGGCTTATCTCTCTTCCTCGTACATAAGGCACGATACAGTAAGTACAGAAATTATTACAGCCGTACATAATATTAACACCTGATTTGAATGGGAACTTTCTTTCTGTAGGAAGCTCCTCAACAATATCCTTTGTCTTTTCCCAGGTATCAATAACCTGGCTTCCTGATGTAATTCTGTTATATATAAGCTTTGCCATTGCATATATATTAAATGTACCAAAAACAATATCAACAAACTTATAAGAATCTCTTATCTTCTCGACCACATCAGGCTCCTGCATCATACAGCCACACATTGCAATAAGCATATGCGGATTCTTTCTTTTGACATTCTTAAGATGTCCAAGACGTCCATAAACCTTAAGATTAGCATTCTCTCTTACAGTACATGTATTATATATAACAAAATCTGACTTATCCTCATCCTCTGTCTCAAGATATCCAATCTCTTTAAGTACCCCGAGAAGCTTCTCAGAATCTCTGGCATTCATCTGGCAGCCAAATGTGTGTACACACGCATATAACGGTCTGCCTATTTCTTTTGTTTTCTTTTCCAGTAACTTCTTACATTCTCCAATATAATAAAGCTGTTCTTCAAGTGCACTGGTGTTATTAACTTCCTGCATTATCTACAATTCTCCATTCTATACTTATCCTAATACAAATCTTTTCAAGTGCTGTTCTTCAAAATCTTGTAAGCATACCGGTTTACCATAATAGTATCCCTGAATATAATCTGCACCAAGTTTCTTAACACATGAAAGTTCTTCCTTTGTTTCAACACCCTCAATACACACATGCAATCCCATCTCATGTGCCATCTTAATTATAAAACTTACCATAAGATAATTATCTTTAAGTTTATCTATATCAGTTACAAAAGACCTGTCAACTTTAACTATATCAAATGTTCTGTCACGCATATATCCATAATTTGAATATCCTGTTCCAAAATCATCAATTGCGAATCTGAATTCATTCTTTACAAATTCTTTAAATACGTTCTGAACAGCTGGTATCTGGTCCATCTCTATAGTTTCTGTTATTTCAAATACATAATGATTATTAGCTGCACTGTATCTTTCGATATTCTCTAATACATCTTTAACTATATTACTTTTGACAATCTGTACAAAAGACAGATTAATATGCATAACAAAATCCGGAATACTGGTAATCCATCTGTTGCATGCCTTAGCAGCAGTATTAATTATCCATCTTCCAAGTGGAATAATAAGTGCACTGTCCTCTAGAAGCGGTATGAATGTGTTAGGACCTATAAATCCATATTTTCTGCTATTCCATCTTATAAGAGCCTCTGCTCCTGACAAACTGTCATCGTCGGTATTATATATTGGCTGAAAATATAACTCAAATCCTTCAAAACCTTCACTTATACATCTGCGTAATTCATCCTGAACACTAAGTTTTTCTATATACTCTGTATACTCAGTTTCAACAAATATTTCACATCGGTTCTTACCATTGAGTTTGGCAGCATGAAGAGCAAATTTGGCATTTTTTAACAACTCATTAAAACTGTCTTTCTCTGTATCAAATTCAGCAACCCCTGCTGATATTGTAAAAAATATATCATACTTTCTTATTTCAATTGCTCTGTCAATACGATTTCTTATTCTCTTATAGAGAATCTTAGCCTGTCCAATATCATTTTCCATGGAATATGGCATAAATATGGCACATTCATCACCAGGCATTCTGAATATTCTAAGTGGTGTGTCAATATATTTCTTTATTGAATCAATAAGAATATTCAATACTTCATCACCTGTTTTTGCACCATATTTTTCATTAATTTCTTTAAAATTATCTACACCAACAAGCATAAGAAAACCTGATGCATTTCTGGTTTTAGCATATTCATTATATACATTTTCAAGAACAATTTCCCTGTAAAGTCCTGTATTATTATCAAATCTGCTCTGTTTCCCAATCTCCGATATTCTTCCAATAAGGTAAATAGCTCCATGGCTTATTATATACTGTCCTCTACAATTTATTGCAACATATTCTCCATCCACAGTTTTCCATCTATACTCTAAATTATGACAGCTCTTTCTTCCATTCATTCCATCCTCTATATCATTCATCAGCATATCAATATCGTCCGGATGAACAACTTTAACCAATTCCTGCGTAGCATTGGGAAATTCCTCTGAATCAAGTGCAAACACATTAGTTATTGATTTTGAATAAACAGCTTTATCATTAGTTAAATCCAGTATATAAAGATAATCATCTGTACTCTGTCCGACAAGATGAAGAAAATACTTCATTTCTTCTAAATCAAAATCTCTTCTAATCATAAAAACACCCCATACTTATAAAACATCTTACTGTCTTATCTGCCCCTCTCCGTATATAACATACTTAGTAGTTGTAAGTGCTTTAAGCCCCATAGGACCTCTTGCATGAAGCTTCTGTGTGCTTATTCCAATCTCAGCACCGAATCCGAATTCAAATCCATCAGAAAATCTTGTGGAAGCATTTACATATACACATGCAGCATCTATTTCATCAAGAAATCTGTTGGCATTATTGTAATCTTTAGTAATTATTGACTCTGAATGGCCTGTGTTATATGTATTAATATGTTCTATTGCTTCGTCAACAGAGTCAACAGTCTTAACAGATATAATATAATCAAGATATTCCATTCCCCAGTCATCATCACTTGCCGGAACAATTCTTGAATCACACTGCATTGCATATTCATCACCACGCACTTCAACATTCTTTTCTTTAAGTGCATTTACAATAAGTGGAATTGCCTGCTTTGCAACAGCCTTGTGAATAACCAGTGATTCACACGCATTACATACTCCAATTCTTGAAGTCTTGGCATTATATATAACTTTGACAGCCATATCAATATCAGCATATTCATCAACATATACATGACAGTTCCCTGTACCAGTTTCAATTACAGGTACTGTACTGTTGTTGACAACATTCTTAATAAGCCCTGCCCCACCTCTTGGAATAATTACATCAATGTAATCATTCATCTTCATAAGCTGATTAACAAGTGCTCTGTCTGTATCTTTTATAAGATTAATAACATCAGGATTAATTCCGTTGTCAGAAAGTGCATTTGCAATAACATCTGCAATAGCAATATTAGAATTAATAGAATCACTTCCACCTCTTAAGATGCAGGCATTGCCAGACTTGAAAGTAAGTCCGAATGCATCAGCAGTAACATTAGGTCTTGACTCATATATAATTGCAACAACGCCAAGAGGTACTCTCTTCGTTCCGATAACAAGTCCATTAGGTCTTTTCTTCATGCCTGTTACTTCGCCAACCGGATCTTCAAGACCTGTAAGAACTCTTATTCCATCTGCCATTGCATTGATTCTCTTAACATCAAGCGTAAGTCTGTCAATAAGAGCAGGCTTCATTCCATTAGTCTTAGCATTAACAAGATCTTTCTCATTAGCTGCTATTATATACTCAGCATTAGAAACAAGCGCATCAGCTACAGCCTCAAGTGCCTTATTCTTCTCATCTATTCCAAGCTTAGCAAGATATCTTGATGCCTTCTTAGCCTTAATTCCAATCTGTTCAAGTGATTCCATCAATTCTCCCTCCTTATAAACTGTGTCTGTGTAATAATATAATCCGGTTTTAAATCATGTTCCTCATAAGGAATACTCTCTAAAAGCTGGAAATCAAAAGCAAGTGCTGCTTTTATAAATGTATTATCTTCCGATAGATATCTGTCATAAAAGCCTCCGCCATAACCTATTCTGTGAAAATCATAATCAAACGCAAGCCCCGGCATAATAAAAAGTCCATCTCTAATCTTAGCTTTATCGCAGATGTCAGACGGTTCCATAATTCCCATATAACCACTTACAAGATCATTCTCATCAGATAAGCAATAAAACTCCATCTGTGTCTTTGATAAAACTTTTGGAGCATATACTTTCTTGCCATCCATAAAGCACTGCGAAAGAAGCATATATGTATCAACTTCCCTGTTATAGCTCATATACAGAAATACATTTTCCGATGTCTTATATATGTCCGATTTTTTCAATCTGTCAATTATAAGTCCACTCTGCATTTCAATATCTTCATCTGACAATTCATGTCTGCGGTTCATAATAAGCTGACGCACTTCATTCTTATCCATCTAGTTGCCTTTCTCTGCCTGTTCCTCTGCCAGTCTTTTCATCTTCTCATCATGTCTTGCCTTGACATCTATTAAAGAACCATCAGGATTCTTAATCTTAATAGATTCTAACTGTCCTCTTAAGTTTTCTCTGAAAGCTTTAACATAATCAGCTCTTAACTGCTTCTGTTCAGCAAGTTCTGCATCTGTAAGTCCCTCTGCTTTAGATTTATGATAAAGCTCGTTAATTCTTTCTAATGTTTTCTCTGTAACCATACAAACCTCTGTCACTAATTAGTAAATATAATCAAATCATCTCCGCTTTCTGCACAACTGTTATACACAGCCTTTGTAGAAAGCACAGGATGATGAAGATCCAAAATTCTATATGCTTCAATATATTCAGAAGCTTTCTTAATAAAGAAAAACCGGTGTCTCATACGGGTTATAACAACAATATCATTTTTCATATATCTGAATTTCATATCAGAATGAAGCCTGTATTCTGGCTTCTGTGTATTAAGATTAACAAAGCATGTGCTTTTATCCACTTTTTTAAGTAAATATGGGATATCATTGATAATATAAGTAAAACTTAAATCCATTGCATGTTCAACATTATTATTAAGTCTTACCTGCTTAACCTTTGTTATAGCATCATATATAATGATTTCTTCTGACTGACTATTAAAATTATATTTCGAATAAATAATCTTTCCAGAACCTGCTTTTATATATGGAAATGTAGTCGATTCATCTGACACATCAAGTTCTTCCATAGTTATCATCTGACCATTAAACGATATCTCAGAAACAAACTGTTTAGCATTAAGTACAGCTATTTTTTCTTCACCGCCTGTTCCATCTGATACAAGTCTGTCTGCTCCGAATTTTATGACACAATTGTTTCCACCTATTGGAAGCACCTTATATATGCCTGTATTTTTCACAAATGTATCACTCATGTCATTATCTGTTTCAGAATTAATATCATAGAGAAATATATCTATCAGTTTTCCTTTCTTTTCAAGCTTTTCAACAAAAAAATAATTAGAATCCATAACAAATATATAATATCTCAATCCATCAGATATATCGGTATTATCTATCTCCATACTGAATACTGCCTCATTCTCATTAGTATCGAACATAAACCTGTATACAGTAAGAAGTGTACGGCTTTCAGTCACTGATTCCAGTGATGTGAAGAACATATAATTTCTTTCAAGGCATGCATATTTCACCTTACAGAAATTATACTTCTTAATCTGCGATGCCACTTCAAATTTTTCATTAGTTGCTGCATTCAGAATAAAATATTTCTTTCCCTGAAGACCCTGATACTGATAATTATCATCTGTTATCTGCATTAAAAGCCTGTCATTAATAGAATAGAATATTCCCTTCTCCGAATTCCTCATCAGCTTAATATCCATGTATGACCTCCCGTTGTCGTCCAAGTAATCTTCAATCAGCCTTAATCTATAAGAGACATCAGGTCAAAATCAGATGCTCTGTGGTCTAAGAACAATGTTCCAACATTCTCTCCTGCCATAACCCTGATAATATTGTCAACATCATTACCATTAGTAATAATCATATCCGCCCCCGACAGTGTTGCAATCTTTCCTGCAATAAGCTTGGTTGTCATTCCGCCAGTCCCCATATTACTACCGGATGAATCTTTACCCATTCCCATAAGTTTCTCATCAATCTCGTATACAGTTTCAACAAATTTTGCATTAGGATTAGTGTTTGGATCATCTGTATACAGACCATCAATATCAGATAACAGAATAAGAAGGTCCGCTCCGATAATTGAAGCAACAATTGCTGAAAGTCTGTCATTATCTCCAAAAGCCTGTAGCTGTTCAATCTCGTAAGTTGATACTGTATCGTTCTCATTAACGATTGGAACTGCCCCCAGTTTTAAGATTTCGTTAAATGTATTCTGCGCGTTAGTTCTGTTAACATCATTAACTATTGTATTCTTGGTAAGAAGAACCTGTGATGCAACTGCACCATATTCTGCAAATATCTTGGTAAACCATCATTAACTTAGCCTGTCCTATGGATGCACATGCCTGTTTTACCGGAAGTTCTGTAGGTCTGTCACAGAGTCCTATAACAGCCCTTCCCACAGCTATTGCACCAGAAGAAACTAAAACGACATCTTTTCCTGAATTCTTAACATCAATAAGAATCCTTACCAGCTTTTCAATCTTTAAAAGGTCCAATCTGCCTGTCTGCTCATGCATAAGTGAAGATGAACCTATCTTTATAACAATTCTTTTCTTATCTTTTATAAACTCTCTATAATTCCCCATATTTTAATATCTCCAGTAAAAAAATCAAATACTGGTCTATTTTACTATATTTTTATTAAAAAGTCCATATTATCCCATACAAGCAGCTGTTACTGCCATATATTCCGCAACCTTAACACCATCAACTGCAGCAGATGTTATGCCTCCTGCATACCCTGCACCTTCACCGCACGGATACAATCCACATACTGATGTACTTACAAGTTCATCGTTTCTTATTATTCTTACAGGACTTGATGTTCTGCTCTCAACACCCGAAAGTACGGCATCTTTCCTGTCAAAGTCATGTATAAATCTTGAAAAACCATGCACACCTTCAACAACCGAATCTGTCACATAAGAAGGTAATACATTCCTAAGATTAGCAAATGTATATTCACCCTTTATGCAAGGCTCAACCTCTCCCAATTCCGTTGTTGTTATATTTTTTTCAAAATCGCCAAATAACTGTACCGGAACTTTTCCATTTCCTTCAGCATAAGCGTTTGCTTCTAACTGTCTCTGAAATTTTATTCCGTCAAGTACTCCATGTCCGAAATCATCCGGCCCGACTGTAACAATTATTGCTGAATTAGCATTTCGGGAATCACGGCCTGAATAACTCATTCCATTAACACATGTTCTGCCGTTTTCTGATGAAGCGTTAACAACATAACCACCAGGGCACATACAGAACGAATACACGCCTCGTTCTTTATCTGTATTCTTTGTCTTGTAAGTGACTTTATAATCAGCAGCCGGAAGCTCATATGCAGCATCTGCATAAGCATTATAATTAATCATTTCCTGGGGATGTTCTATTCTTACTCCAACTGCAAAAGGCTTCGGCTCCATAGCTATGTTCTCATTGTTAAGATATTCAAATGTATCTCTTGAACTGTGGCCTATTGCAAGGCACACTTTACTGCATCTTCTTATGTGTTCACCATCTTTGTCAGCAATTACAACGCCACACACTTTTCCATCTTTAACCTCGATTTTTTTAAGGCAGGAGCCGAAATTAACCTCTCCGCCAAGTTCAATAATATGCTTTCTTATGTTCTTAATAACAACTGCAAGCACATCCGTTCCTATATGAGGCTTATTGGCGTACAGAATCTCTTCTGATGCACCGAATCCGACAAAACTTTGCAGTACATATCTTATTCTTCCAAATGTATCTGAAATCTGTGTATTAAGCTTTCCATCTGAAAATGTACCTGCTCCGCCTTCGCCAAACTGCACATTGCACTCTGTATCAAGCTCACCCATCTCCCAGAACCGCGCTACCTTCTTGGTTCTTGTATCAACGTCCTGCCCACGCTCATATACAACAGGTCTAAGCCCCGCTTTAGCAAGCTCAAGAGCGCAGAATATTCCTGCCGGTCCAAATCCGATAACTACAGGTCTTTTATCTTCATCAACAGTTTCTGTCGCAGCAACAGGAAACTTATAGATAACTCTCTTAGACATAACAGCATTTTTACAGCCTGATTTCTTAATTATATTCTCAAGCTTTTCTTCCCTGCCAGAACGCACCACCTTATACACTTCGACACTGTAAATATACATAACCTGAGGCTTGTGTCTGCAGTCAAGTGACCTTTTAACTATTTCATAATCAATCTGTGCATCTTTTCCAAGTCTTAATTCTTTTCTTATAACTCCTTCTAAAAATGTCGTATCTTTATCAGGAGATATCTTTAGATTGCTAATCTTAATACATTTCTTTTCCATAATTCTTATTCCTGTCTGTTACAATAATCAAACGCTGACTTTGCAGCAACCACACCACTGCTCCATGCCCACTGAAGGTTATAACCACCACATTTACCGTCTATATCCACAAGCTCCCCTGCAAAGAATATTCCAGGGTTATCAATCGATTCAAGATTCTCATTCAGTTCTGATACATCAACACCACCCTGGCATACCTGTGCATAATCATTGCTCTTGTATCCTGTTATATGGTAGCGGAGGGATTTCATATGTCTGACAAGTTTCTGGCATATGTCGTCATCTATATCAGAAGCCGAGGAATTACCCTCAATTCCTATATCCTTACATATCATCATCACAAGCTTTTTATTAAATATTCCCGAAAGGCTTTCACTTACTGACTGTTGTTTTCTTGTACCCACCGCACATTTTATCATTGATACAAGTTCTTCTTCACTGATATCTGCTGCCACATCAACTAAAGCTTCAACCTTCTGACCTTCTTCCAGCGCCCTGACAGCAAAACGGCTCACCTGAAAAACAGGGATTCCTGATATTCCATAATCAGTAAACTGAATCTCGCCAGTATCCTGAGAAACCTCTCTGCCT
>OGKK01000409.1_pt1 | contig 16348 bp, 13 predicted proteins | sample 1572401 | NCBI WGS metagenome assembly OGKK01 (sample SAMEA2582155, study PRJEB24529) | metagenome | biome: Human gut stool | place: China | collected 2011 | reverse complement strand
AGTTCTTGCTCTGGCAAGCGGCAAAGCCGAGCGGAGACAACTGCACCCCCTGAAAGTACCACCAAACAGCACACACTAACCACACCCATAACCAACACAACTCCGCTCAAATTCCGTTAATTAGCATTAACACAGAAAATAAATCGTGTTTAATTTTTCACGTATGGATTTTTATTGCTAAATTTGCACGCAATAAATTTTTTAAGTTATATGTCATCATTTGTTGCTGATAAAATTGTAATGGACGGACTCACATACGATGACGTCCTCCTTATTCCCGCTTATTCAGAGGTACTGCCCAAGACGGTAGAGTTGAAAACCAAGTTCTCGCGTAACATCTGCTTGAATGTGCCCTTTGTCACAGCAGCCATGGACACCGTAACGGAGTCGGCTATGGCTATTGCCATCGCACGCGAAGGCGGCATCGGTGTTATTCACAAGAACATGTCTATCGAAGACCAGGCGCGTCAGGTAGCCATCGTAAAGCGTGCCGAGAACGGCATGATCTACGATCCGGTGACAATTCGCCGTGGCAAGACCGTTAAGGACGCCTTGGATATGATGGCGGAGTATCACATCGGTGGTATACCGGTAGTAGACGAAGAGAGCCACCTCGTAGGCATCGTTACAAACCGCGACCTTCGCTTTGAGCGTCATCTCGACAAACTCATCGACGACGTGATGACACACGAGAACCTCGTGACTACACACATCAAGACCGACCTCGCAGCAGCCGCAGACATCCTCCAGTCGAACAAGATTGAGAAGTTGCCGGTTGTAGACAGCGAGAACCACCTCGTAGGTCTTATCACATACAAGGACATCACCAAGGCTAAGGATAAACCGATGGCTTGCAAGGACGAGAAGGGTCGTCTGCGCGTAGCAGCAGGTGTGGGCGTAACAGTAGACACACTCGACCGCATGAGCGCTCTCGTAGAGGCTGGCGCCGACGCTATCGTTATCGACACCGCTCACGGCCACTCTAAGTACGTTATCGAGAAGCTGCGCGAGGCAAAGGCTTCGTTCCCGAACGTAGACATCGTTGTAGGCAACGTGGCTACTGGCGAGGCTGCAAGAATGCTCGTTGAGAATGGTGCCGACGCCGTTAAGGTAGGCATCGGCCCGGGTTCGATCTGTACAACCCGCGTCGTAGCAGGTGTAGGTGTTCCGCAGCTCTCTGCAGTTTACGACGTTTACTCTGCACTCCAGGGCACTGGTGTTCCATTGATCGCCGACGGCGGTCTGCGCTACTCAGGCGACATCGTGAAGGCTATCGCAGCAGGCGGCAGCTCAGTGATGATCGGTTCGCTCGTTGCAGGCACAGAGGAGAGCCCCGGCGACACAATCATCTTCAACGGACGTAAGTTCAAGAGCTATCGCGGCATGGGTTCGCTTGAGGCAATGGAGAACGGCTCTAAGGACCGCTACTTCCAGGCTGGCACAAAGGACGTGAAGAAGCTCGTGCCGGAAGGCATCGCCGGACGCGTACCTTACAAGGGAACCGTGCAGGAGGTGATTTACCAGCTCATCGGCGGTCTGCGCTCAGGTATGGGCTACTGCGGTGCTGGCACTATCGAGGCTATGCACAACGCTAAGTTCACACGCATCACAAACGCAGGTGTGCTCGAGAGCCACCCACACGACATCACAATTACAAGTGAGGCTCCGAACTACTCGCGCCCACAGTAATAAATATTGAACACTGAAAGAAAGCCCAACAACCACACGGCTTGAGGTGCGAAAGCATCTCCATCCGTGTAGTTATTGGGTTTTCAAGCCAATTCAAATATACAAGAAACGTGGGGAGAAAGCCCCAATAAACAAACACCAAAAGAAAAAATGAAGGTAAAATCATTGTTGGTAGCACTGCTCGTGGCAGCAACCACAGCATCGGCACAGACAGCCGACCCAACTATCATGACTATAAACGGAAAGGCTGTGCCGCGCTCGGAGTTCGAATACTCGTACAACAAGAACAACTCTGAAACCGTTGTCGACAAGAAGAGCGTGAACGAATATATCGACCTGTTTGTGAACTACAAACTGAAGGTGATGGCAGCTGAAGAAGCTGGCATCGACACCACAAAGGCTTTCCGCGACGAGTTCCGCATGTACCGCGACCAGCAGATACGCCCTTCTTTCATCAACGACAACGATGTAGAGCGCGAGGCACGCACCATCTACGAAGACACACGCAAACGCATTGACGGGAACGGCGGACTGGTTCGCCCGCGCCACATACTCGTCTCACTGAAGCAGAACGCAACGAAGGCACAGAGCGACTCAGCGCTCGTACGTGCCGACTCAATATACAACGCACTCATCAAGGGTGCCGACTTCGCCGAGCTTGCACAGCGCTGCTCAGACGACAAGGGTTCGGCACGCCGTGGCGGCGACCTCTCTTGGGTGCAGCGCGGATACATGGTGAAGGAGTTTGAGGACGCCATCTTCGCAATGAAGCCGGGCGAGATATCAAAGCCAATCCTCTCACCGTTCGGCTATCACATCATTAAGGTCGAAGCAAAGCAGAACTTCTTCCCCTACGATACGGTTCGCGCCGACATACACCGCTTCATAGAAAGCCGCGGACTGCGCGAGCGAATCATCTCGCAGAACATCGACTCTATAGCAAAGCACTCCGTTCCGCAGTGCACACCGGAGGACATACTCAACCGTCGCGCCGACGAGATGGCGGCTGCCGACCCGGCTCTGAAGAACCTCATCCGCGAGTATCACGACGGACTGCTGCTCTACGAAATCTCTAACCGTACGGTGTGGGATAAGGCAGCGAAGGACGAAGAGGGACTCGCAGCTTACTTCAAGAAGAACCGCAAGCGCTACAAGTGGGAACAGCCGCGCTTCAAGGGCATCGCCTACTGGGTGAAGCAGGAGGGCGACGTAGAGGCTGTGAAGAAGTCGCTGAAAAACATTCCGTTCGAAAAATGGGCTGAGCGTCTGCGCAAGGAGTTCAACGACTCTACAATACGCATCAAGGTCGTTAAGGGCATCTTCCGCGAGGGCGACAACGCGCTCATCGACAAGGTGGTGTTCGCTAAGGACACTACTGTGGCTGACGTGAAAGACTTCCCCATCTCGGCTACATACGGCGAGAAGCTGAAGGCTCCGAAGACATACAACGACGTGCGCGAACTGGTTGTTGCCGACTATCAGGAGCAGCTCGAGAAAGCGTGGATTGAAGCTCTGCGCAAGCGCTACACGGTCGTAGTGAACAAGGATGTGCTCAGCACCGTTAACAAGCACTAATCGTCGGAGGGTGCTGGCGCACCCTCTACACACTATACATATTATAATATATACATATACATGAGAAAACAACGCAACATTATAATGGCGACTTTCGCCGCCGCGGCTCTGCTCGTGGGCATCGGTGCGAACGCAGGCAGCTATGCCGGTTCGGACACAGAGCTTAAGCAGGACACGCTCAAGACCGAGGAGCGCGTGCCAGAGCACAGCATCGTAGACGAAGTGATATGGGTGGTAGGCGACCAGCCCATCCTCAAATCGGACGTGGAAATGATGAAGCTCCAGGGCGAGATGGAGGGTATGACATGGAACGGCGACCCCGACTATATCATTCCTGAGCAGATTGCTGTGCAGAAGCTGTTCCTCCATCAGGCTGAAATCGACTCAATCAACGTTACTGAGGCTGAGATTTCGCAGAACATAGAGATGCAGATAAACCGCTGGATACAGCAGGCTGGCTCTAAGGAGAAGCTGGAGGAGTACAAGAAGATGACCGTTACGCAGATGCGCCAGCAGCTGCACGACGACTTCCGCAACAACCAGCTCATACAGCAGATGCGCGAGAAACTCGTGAGCGACATCGCAGTTACGCCGGCTGACGTGCGCAAATACTTCAACAACTTGCCAGAGGACAGCATTCCGCTCGTTCCGACGCAGGTAGAAGTGGAGATAATCACAAAGCAGCCGAAGATTTCGCAGGAGGAAATCAACCACGTGAAGAACGAACTGCGCGAATATACCGACCGCATCACAAGCGGCGAAACTTCTTTCGGAACGCTCGCACGCCTCTACTCCGAAGACCCAGGCTCTGCACGTCAGGGCGGCGAGATGGACTACGTTGGTCGCGGTATGCTCGACCCTGCCTTCGCTGCGGTTGCGTTCAACCTCACCGACCCGAAGCGCGTGTCGAAGATTGTTGAGTCGGAGTATGGTTTCCACATCATACAGCTTATCGACAAGCGCGGCGACAAGATCAAGGTGCGCCACATCCTGCGCATCCCGCGTGTATCGGCAGAGGCTACCGACTCAATGCGCGTGAAGCTCGACTCGCTCGCTACCGACATACGCGCCAACAAGCTCGCGTTCGAGGAGGCTGCTACATACATGTCTGACGACAAGGACACACGCAACAACCACGGTCTCATGTCGTTCAACAGCGAGGATGGCCGCACATCGAAGTTCCAGATGAAGGACCTGCCGACAGAGGTGGCTCGCAAAGTGGAGAACATGGAGGTCGGCGATGTGTCTGACGCGTTCACAATGGTGAACGAGAAGGGCAAGAACGTTGTGGCTATTGTGAAGCTGAAGAACCGCATACCGGCTCACCGCGCTACTATCAACGAAGACTTCCAGGTGCTGAAGAACGTAGTGCTTCAGAAGCAGCGCGCCGAGTTCCTGCACAATTGGGTGGTGAAGAAGATAAAGACCACCTATGTGCGTATGCAGGACCGCTACAAGAACTATAAGTACGAGTACGAAGGCTGGGTTAAATAAGGCTCTCAGGAAGGCTTAAGAACGCCTAAAAGGCTTAGAAAGGCTTAGAACAATAATGAAGAAAAGACAATCCCCAATAACGAACAACTGGCATAGAACCACTCTCGCAGCAGTTCTATGCCTTTTTGGCTTCTGCCTGATATGGGCTTCTGCGGCGCCGAAGGGCAAGAGGAAGCGACCAAGGACCGACGAACGCGTGTATCTCGTTCACTCCGACGAGCTCGCCTACGACATGTACGGCGCGGTGCCCGACGCACAGATTCTGCGTGGAAAGGTACACTTCACGCATGCCGGATCACAGCTGTGGTGCGACAGCGCCTACTTCTTCCAGGAGGCTAACTCGGTGAAGGCGTTCGGACACGTGCACTTCAAGCAGGGCGATACGCTCTCGCTAACGTGCGAGTATGCCGACTATATAGGTGCAGAGCAGATGATGCACGCACGCCGTAACGTGGTGCTTAAGCATCGCACGCAGACGCTCTACACCGACTCGCTCGACTACGACCGTCTGTACGACAACGCCTACTTCTTCGAGGGCGGCAAGCTAATCGACGGCAAGGATGAGCTGGTGAGCGACTGGGGCGAGTACAACACCGCGACGCGCAAGGCGGCGTTCTTCTACGACGTACACATGCGCAGCGGCGAGAACATCATCAACACCGATTCGCTCCACTACGACACACGCACCCGCATCGCTCACGTTACGGGTCCGTCTACAATAAAGTCGAAGAGCACCGTCATCAACACTACCGACGCCTACACCAACAGCAAGACGAACATGTCGCAACTGTTCGGACGCTCCACCATCGTGGACGGCAAGAAGACCATCACCGGCGACTCGCTCTTTCACAACGACAAGCTGAAGCAGAACGAAGGATTCGGCAACGTGATATACACCGACACGGAGAACAAGAACGAACTGCACTGCGACCACCTTTTCTACAACGAGACGACGGGCTACGGTTACGCTACGAAGCGCGCGCTGATGCTCGACTACTCGCAGAAGGACACACTCTACGTGCATGCCGACTCGCTGAAGCTCTACACGTTCAACATCGAGACCGACTCGGTTTACCGCAAGGTGCATGCCTTCAACCATGTGCGTGCCTACCGCGACGACGTGCAGGCTGTGTGCGACTCGCTCGTGTTCAGCTCGCAGGACTCATGCATGACGATGTACCGTGACCCGATAGTGTGGAACCTCGGCAGACAGTTGCTCGGCGAGGTGATACATGTGTACATGAACGACTCGACGGTGCGCAAGGCGGAGATTGTGGGCCAGGCGCTGTCCGTGGAGAAGTGTGACGAGAAGAACCACTTCAACCAGATTTCGTCGAAGCGCATGGACGCGTTCTTCACCGACGGAGCGATACGACGCGCCGAGGCAACGGGCAACGTGAAGTCGCTCTACTACAACGCAGACCAAAAGGACTCGCTGCTCTCAGAGCTCAACTATATGGAGACCGACACGCTACGCATGTACATGTCGGCTGAACGCAAGTTGCAGAAGATATGGGCGTCGAAGGCTGTAGGAACGATGTATCCTATCACGCAGATTCCACCAGAGAAGTACAAGCTGCCGGAGTTCGCATGGTTCGAGGAAATAAGACCGAAGGACAAGTACGATGTGTTCAACTGGCGAGGCAAGGCGGCTGGCACAGAACTGAAGGAGATGCTGCGAATAGAGGCGCCGCTGCAGAGGTTAGAATAACTATTATCTGCTCGGCTTTGCTGCATAATAAGACTTGTTTGCTGCTGCGGAGGCCAGAGACCTCCGCTACGGCAAAGAGCAAGTATAGGCGTATAAGCCGAAACGACATATCTCAACGCCTCAACACTCAACACCACAACACCTCAACATCTCACCATCTCAACGCCTCAACATTCAACATTCAACATTCAACACTCAACATTCACAATGTACTTCTTCAACCGCCGCCCCCGCGGCTTTCACCATACATTCCGCTTCAGCAACGAACAACGCGACCTTCTCAACAATCTGCGCCGTGGCGTACCGCCCGAAGAACTCGCAGAGCGTTCGATAAGAGAAGCCGAACCGCCGTCGCGCCACCGTCAGAACGGACAAGTGCGGCTGCTGGGACTGCTTGTGATGATAGGTTTCCTGCTCATAGCCATCATACTACTGATAGCGATGTAGCCGAGCCACATGTATTAAAAGACACACCCTAAGAGAACAACTAACGACATGAACGATATTATACAACTTCTGCCCGATTCAGTGGCAAACCAGATAGCCGCAGGCGAGGTGATACAACGCCCCGCAAGCGTGATAAAGGAGCTGGTGGAGAACTCCATCGACGCCGGCGCCACACTCATCAACGTTGTATGCGTCGACTCCGGCCGCACGTCGATACAAGTGACCGACAACGGCAAGGGCATGTCGGAGACCGACGCACGCCTGTCGTTCGAACGTCACGCCACGTCGAAGATACGCCAAGCCGACGATCTCTTCAATCTGCACACGATGGGCTTCCGCGGCGAGGCGCTCGCGTCTATCGCCGCCGTAGCTCAAGTGGAACTGCGCACACGCCGACCCGACGACGACCTCGGCACGGCACTCACCATCGCCGGTTCGCGCTTCGTGTCGCAAGAACCCGTGCAGTGCCCCGTAGGTTGCAACTTCACTATCAGCAACCTCTTCTACAACGTCCCCGTACGCCGCAAGTTCCTCAAGTCGAACACCACCGAACTCAACAATATCGTCACCGCATTCGAGCGCATCGCACTCGTCTACCCCAACGTTGCCTTCACGCTCTACAACAACCAGACCGAACTTTACAACCTGAAGGCAGGCGGACTGCGCCAGCGCATCGTCGACGTGATTGGAAAGAAGATAAACCAGCACCTGCTGCCGATAGACATCGACACCACGATGTGCAAGATAAGCGGATTCGTAGGCAAGCCCGAGTCGGCAAGAAAGAAGGGCGCACGCCAGTTCTTCTTCGTCAACGGACGCTACATGAAGCACCCCTACTTCCACAAAGCCATAATGACCGCCTACGAACGACTCGTACCCGAAGGCGAACAGATACCTTATTTTATATACTTCACAGTCAACCCGACGGACATCGACGTGAACATCCACCCCACGAAGACCGAGATTAAATTCGAGAACGAGCAGACGGTGTGGCAGATTCTCACAGCAGCCGTGCGCGACGCCGTGGGTATGTTCAACGATGTGACGGCGATAGAGTTCGACACCGAAGGACAGCCCGACATTCCGGCACTCAGCGCAATGCCGCAGGCAGACATCAGTGCACCGAAAGTGCAATACAATCCTGCGTACAACCCGTTCAACGAATCGTCTGCGCAACGCTCTTCCGCAGCGCCCGACAATTGGGAGCAACTCTACGAAGGCCTCAGCTCGGCACACTCGCGCCAGCAGTCTGCGCCGTCGCTCTTCGGCAACGATACGGGTGGCGTAATACAGTCGCGTTCTAACGTCGCAAACAAGCCATTCGCCGACAACGGCATCGTTCTCTCAAAAGGTTTTTCAAAGCCGGACGGCCTTAATGCAGAGTCAGCGGAATTCAACGCACTTTCGGCAGACACAGACATGCTGTCAGCCTCAACCGAGCCGTCGCCGCTCGAAGAGAAGTCGCCCACTCACTATCAGTACAAGGGTCGCTACATCATGACATCCGTAAAGTCGGGTCTGATGATTATCGACCAGTACCGTGCCCACACTCGCATTCTCTACGAAGGCTACATCGAGCAGATGCAGAAGCGCCGTCCGAGTTCGCAGAAACCGCTCTTCCCCGACACCATTCACTTCTCGGCGTCTGACAAGGTTGTGGTGGAGGCAGTGATGCCCGAGCTGCAGAACATCGGCTTCGAACTGACTCCGAACGAAGAAGGCGACTACACGATAACGGCTGTGCCGAGCGGACTCGACGGACTCGACTACGTGGCTCTTGTGCAGGACCTCGTGGCGTCGGCTCGCGAAAAGACCACATCCGCCATCGACGACATCAACCACTCCATCGCTCTCGAACTGGCACGCAACGCAGCCGTCACATACGGTCAGGTGCTCACCAACGCAGAGATGGAAAATATCGTCAATAGCCTATTCGCATGCTCCAATTTCAGCTACACTCCAGACGGCAAAAAGATACTCACAATGCTACGCCAAACCGACTTGGAACAGCTTTTCGGAGTATAATGCATACATAAATCAATAAAAATTAAGGCATTAGAACGTTTTTTTTAAAAAAATAGTATTACTAATTGTTTTTTTTATTAACTTTGCACAACTAATATAGGCAAAAAGTACTTACAATTACAACGAATATTAATTGATTGTTAAATATAAAAGCTATGAAAAAGTTATTAATTGCTTTGGCAATGTGTGGCTTATCAATGGGTGCAATGGCTCAGGAGACAACTGCTGATCCTACACTCAAGCACAGCGTTGCTACAAATTCATTCTGGAGTAATTGGTTTATTCAGGCTGGTGCAGACTGGAACGCATTCTATTCAAACCAGGAGCATGGTCAGGGCCTCGACCGCAGCCCGTTCAAGAAGTTCCGTGCAACTCCGGGCTTCTCAGTTGCTGTAGGTAAGTGGTTCACACCGGGTCTTGGTCTTCGCACTAAGTTCTCTGGCGTTTGGGGCCGCACAGTAATCGACGAGCACAAGCACAGCAACGACCACTGGACACTCAACGAGAACATTCTCTTCAACCTTAGCAACATGATCTATGGTTACAACGAGACACGCGTTTGGAACTTTGTTCCTTTCGTAGGTGCTGGTGTCAACCGTACTTGCGACTACAACCGCTACGCAATGAACCTCTCTGCAGGTATCCTCAACACATTCCGTCTGAGCAAGCACGTAGGTCTCTACTTCGAGCTTGGTTGGAACTGGGCTGAGAACGACTTCGACGGTGTTGTCAACAATGAGCAGGACAACCGCGTATGGGATTCACACGACAACAAGCTCTACGCAGAGCTCGGTCTTCAGTTCAACCTCGGCAAGTCTACATGGAACAAGACTCCGGACGTAGACGCTATCAAGGCACTCTCTCAGTCACAGATCGACGCACTCAACGCACAGCTCAACGATGCTAACGCTGAGAACGCACGTCTGAAGAGCCTCCTCGCTGCAAAGAAGGATGAGCAGAATACTAACGACGTTAAGGCTTACTACAACGCTCCGATGTCTGTATTCTTCAACCTCAACAAGTACAACATCGCTTCTCGCAAGGATCTCGTAAATGTTAAGAACCTCGCTGAGTACGCTAAGGAGAACAACTCTAACCTCGTAGTTACTGGCTATGCAGACAGCGCTACTGGTTCTGCTCCTTACAACCAGAAGCTTTCTGAGCGTCGTGCTGAGACAGTTGCTAACGAGCTCGTTAAGATGGGTGTTAGCCGCGACCAGATCACAACAGAGGGCAAGGGTGGTGTTAACGACCTCTCACCGGTTTCTTACAACCGCCGCGCTACTGTTAAGCTCGCTGACTAATCAGACGGCTTAAGAAGCAACTGATTCTATGCTACGAAGCAGAGAATTGATTGCAAAATAAAGCAATGACTTAATTGCAAGATATAGGGCATTCCCGAAAGGGAGTGCCCTTTTTTCGTATATCTGTGTGGGTAAGTTTTAACGTACACCGATATTTTTTAAAGACAATCAATTAATATATCAGAAAAGATGTGTAAATTTGCGTTATATTATTTTAATAGGTTGAAAACTATACATAAAAGGTTGAAAACTATCCAACAGAAGATATAGATGAAATATTTGAAAACTATTGGTAAGGTGCTCGCTGCTGTGGCTGAGCCGCTGCGACTCAATTGTGCGTTCGCCGTGTTCATATATATGCTCGGCTGCATAACAGCGTGGGCAACGCTGCCCGACGCACGCGGAGCACATCTCTACGACAACCTCTACCTCGAACTGTTCCTCGACGTGTACGTGCTCACGCTGATTCTCACCGTGCTGCCACACAAGGTGATGATATGGGTGCGCGGCTTCTTCTACTTCGCACTCTACGCCACGGCAGTTGTTGACGTCTACTGCTTCGTGAAGTTCCAGTCGACGCTCACGCCTACCATGCTGCAGCTTGTAGGCGAGACCGACTCGCGCGAGTCGGGCGAGTTCCTGCGCTCATGCGTGTCGCCGGATGTGTTGCTGAGTAACGTGGGATGGGTATTGCTGCTCATGTTCGTGCATATCATCAGCGCATTGCAACTGCGCTTCCCCCACTTCATTCCACACCGCTGGCGCGAACTAATCAAGTCGATATGGCTGCGTACCTGCGAACTGCTGCGCCGTGCACGCCCCGTGATAGGCACCGCCGTGCTTGCGCTACTCGTATGGTCGGTTTGCGCGAGTGCGCATAACAAGGTTGCCACGCACAAACTGATGTCGGGCACCACAATCGGCGAAGTTGAGCACACCCTCACCGAGAAAGACCATGCCGTGCTCTACCAACCGATATACCGACTCGTGTTCAGCATATACGCCAACACGCTCACGGCGAAGCAGATAGACCGACTTGTACACACGGCAAGCAAAGTGCAGGTAGACTCCTGCTCGTTCCGCTCGCCAAACATCGTGCTCATCATCGGCGAGAGCTACAACCGCCACCACTCTTCGCAGTACGGCTACACGATGCCCACCACACCGCGTCAGCAGAAGCTCGAACGCCAGGGCCGACTGGTGAAGTACACCGACGTAGTGTCACCGTGGAACCTCACGAGCTTCGTCTTCAAGCTGCTTTTCTCGATGTACAGCGTGGGCGACAAGGGCGAATGGTGCGACTATCCGCTCTTCCCCGAACTGTTCCGCAAAGCGGGCTACCACGTAACGTTCATCACCAACCAGTTCCTGCCGAAGGCTAAAGAGGCGGTGTACGACTTCAGTGGCGGCTTCTTCCTGAACAACCCGAAGCTGAGCGCGGCGCAGTTCGACACGCGCAACACGCAGCTGCACCGCTACGACGAGGACCTGCTGAAAGACTACGACGAGTTGCAGGGACAGAACACCGACCACAACCTCATAATATTCCATCTGCTGGGCCAGCACGTGCAGTATCGCCAGCGTTCGCCGAAGGAGCGCAAGCTCTTCCGCGGCGACGACTATAAGGAACTGAAGCCCAATCTGAACGCCCGCGAGCGTCAGACGCTTGCCGACTACGACAACGCTATTCTGTACAACGACTCGGTGGTGACAGAGATAGTGAAGAAGTTCGAGAACGAGGACGCTATAGTTATCTACGTGCCCGATCATGGCGAGGAGTGCTACGAGGGCGACATGCACTTCTTCTGCCGAATGCACTCGGCGAAGATAGATGCACGTCTGGCGCACGCCGAGTTCGACATTCCGATGTGGATATGGTGCTCACGCAAGTATATAAAGAAGCGTCCTGAGGTGTTCCGCCAGGTAGTGAACGCGCGCAACCGACGCTTCATGACCGACGCTCTTGCGCACATGCTGCTCTATCTCGGCGGTATCCACGCCCGCGACTACAACGAACAGCTCAACCTGCTGTCGCCCGAGTACAACGAGAACCGCCCGAGAATACTAAAGAAAACTACGGATTACGACAAACTTTGAATTGAAGAATAAATAATGCTTACCCGCACAGAATGTTCCGCCATGCGCGGACTCGCCATAATAGGCATCTTCCTGCATAACTACTGTCACTGGCTCGGTTTCGCCGTAAAGGAAAACGAGTACACCTTCACCATGTCGAAGGCAAGCGATCTGATGCAGGCGCTCGCACAGCCCGACCTCAACCTGCCCATACACCTCTTGTCGTTCTTCGGCCATTATGGTGTGCCGGTGTTCCTCTTCCTCTCCGCCTACGGACTCGTCATGAAGTACGAGAAGCGCGGCGCGCTCTCGCCGAAGCAGACCAACGTGGTGCCGTTCCTGAAGCATCACTACGTTAAGCTGTTCAAGATGATGATAGTGGGCTTCGTGGCGTTCACGATGGTTGACGCCATCACACCCGGATCGCACAAGTATCACGTCATGGACATACTCGGACAGATGTTCATGTTCAACAACATGATGCCCGACCCCGACCATGTGATATGGCCCGGCCCCTACTGGTTCTTCGGACTGATGATGCAGCTCTATATAGTCTACCGCCTGCTGCTTTGGCGCAAGGGCGACGTCTACGCCCTGCTGCTCATTGCGGTGTGCTGGACGATGCAGGCGTTCTGCGACCCAGAGGGCGACACGCTCAACCGCGTACGCTACAACTTTATGGGCGGCGTGCTGCCGTTCTGCGCCGGACTGCTCTATGCTCGCCACGGCAAGCAACTGACACACGGCGTGCGCATGACGCTCATGGTGATATCCGTCGTAGCAGTGTTCTTCTTCAGCTTCAACTTCCAGACATGGCTGTGGGCGCCGCTCTTCGTGTGCACCGCCTCAATCGGCATCGTAAAGCTGCTGCCGAAAACCGTGAACGAGTGGATAGCGTGGGTAGGCACCATCTCTGCCGCACTCTTCGTGCTGCATCCGCTCACAAGAAAAATATTCATACCAATCTCTCGCCACGGCGATGTGTACACGGGTCTGCTGCTGTACATCGTGGCGTCGATAGCATTGGCATGGTTCTACCATAATTTCAAGCTACGCAATGAAGATACCAAGCATTGAGTTAGGAAACATATCGCGATTCCGCGCCGAACAAATGGGAGCCGCAATGCTCTTCGTCATTCTGTTCCATGTGGCGCTCGACCGCGGCGACCCGTTCTACGGACTGCGCCGCTGCGGCAACGTGGGGGTTGACATCTTCCTCTTCCTTAGTGGTGTGGGCCTGTGGTTCGCATGGACCAAGACGCCGTCGGTGAGCCATTTCTACCGTCGCCGACTCATCCGCATCCTGCCTACATGGCTCATCTGCTCCACGGCGTTCTACCTGCGCGACTATCTCGGAGCGCGCCGTTTCTCGAAGGACCTCGTCGACCTCATCGGCGACATCACCATCAACTGGGACTTCTGGCTGCACGACGAACTAACGTTCTGGTACGTGCCCGCAATAATGGCGCTCTATCTCGTTGCGCCGTGGTATATGCGCCTCATCGAGCGCTACCCTACCTACCGTTGGTTGCCGATGCTGATGGTGGTATGGTGCGTGATGGTGCAGTGGGTGCTGCCGATACATGCCGCCTTGGGTCACCTGGAGATATTCTGGAGTCGCGTGCCTATCTTCTTCATCGGCATCAACATGGGCGAGATGGTTCGCTCGCGCAAACAGTTGCCGCCCGATGCGGTGTGGCTGCTGCTCGTCACGTTCCTCATGACGTTCGGCACGTGCCTATATCTTGAGCAGGTGCGCCACGGACGCTTTCCGCTCTTCGTTGAGCGAATGCTCTACATACCGTTCACGGTGTGCTCCATACTGGTGATGAACCGCATCTTCCGCCGCACGCCCGAGTGGGTGAACCGCGCGTTCCGTCTTGTCGGAATGCTTAGTCTTGAGGCTTACCTCATACACATCCACTTCGTGCTCGTATACATACAGCCGATGGGCTTGGGCTATTGGGGAACGTTCGCCGCCACCGTAGCCATCACGCTGCCCGTAGCGTGGGTGCTGCATCAGACAACGAACTTAGCGCTGAGTATCTTCAGCAAAAAGTAATGTCAACACCCCACCACCTCAACAACATATCTCACCATCTCAACACCTCACCATCTCACCCCCTCACCCCCACCATCTCAACAACATATCTCAACATCTCACCATCTCAACACCTCAACACATTATGATAAAGAATATCCTGCGCCTTACGCGCCCCAAGCAGTGGATAAAGAACTTCTTCGTCTTCATCCCGATGTTTTTCGGTGGCGAACTCTTCAACCTCCACTCGATAGAACTCGTGACGCTCACATTCTTCGCCTACAGTTTCGTGGCGTCGTCCATTTACTGCTACAACGACATCGTGGACGTAGACGCCGACCGCAACCATCCCGTGAAGTGCCAGCGCCCGATAGCCTCAGGCGCGCTGTCCATACGCATGGGCTACACACTTATGATAGTGATGTTCATGCTCGCCATCGGCGTGGCTCTGACGCTGCCGCCCGAAGTGATGAGCAACGTGATGGCTGTCATCGTGTTCTACTACGTGCTCAACCTCGCCTACTGCTCTAAGCTGAAGCAGTATGCCATACTCGACGTGTGCATCGTGGCGTTCGGCTTCGTGCTGCGCATCCTCGCCGGAGGCTTCGCATGCGAGCTGCCGCTGAGCAACTGGATAGTCATCATGACCTTCCTGCTCACGCTCTTCATGTCGTTCGCCAAGCGTCGCGACGACGTGCTGCGCATGAACGAGACGGGCGAGGCGCCGCGCAAGAACACCGTGCGCTACAACCTCACGTTCATCAACCAAGCCATCACCATCACCGCCTCCGTCACGCTCGTCTGCTACATCATGTACTGCGTCTCGCCGGAGGTTGTGGAGCGTTTCCAGACGCCTTACCTCTACCTCACGTTCGTCTTCGTGCTCATCGGTCTGCTGCGCTACATACAGATTGCGGTGGTCGACCAGAAGAGCGGCGACCCTACAAAGATCATCCTGCGCGACCACTTCTCGCAGATTGTCGTGGTGGCGTGGCTGCTCACGTTCCTGCTTATGATATACGTTATATAATATGAAACGACTCTACGCATTCGACTTCGACGGCACGCTGACGACGGCGGACACGCTGCTGGTGTTCATACGCTACGCCTGCGGCACGTGGCGGTTCCTTTGGGGATTCCTCGTGCACAGTCCGTTGCTGGTGCTGATGAAGCTGAAGCTCTACCCCAACTACCGCGCCAAGCAGCGCATCTTCGCGTGGTTCTTCCGCGGCATGAAGGCTGAAACATTCGACGCGCTGTGCCGCCGCTTCGCTGACGACAACGCCTGCCTGATAAGACCGAAGGCGAAGGCGCTGCTCTCGAAGCTCTTCGCCCAGGGCGAGAGCGTGTGCGTGGTGAGCGCAAGCATCGACAACTGGGTGCGCCCGTTCTTCACCGAGATGGCGCGCGCGAGCCGGTCAGCGTTCTGTGTGCTCGGCACGCAGGTGGAAACAGACAAAGACGGACGCCTCACGGGGCGCTTCCTCTCCAACAACTGCTACGGAGCGGAGAAGGTAGAGCGACTCTGCAAACAGCTGCCCGAACTCACGACGCACCGCTGCGACTACCACATCGAGGCGTTCGGCGACAGCAGGGGCGACCGCGAGTTGCTCGCCTTCGCAGACAAAGCCCATTACAAGCCGTTCAGATAGGACGCTTTTTTTTGACTTTTTCGGCGGACGGCGGACGGAATCCGATCGGACGGCGGACGGAATCCGATTGGACGGCGGACGGAATCTGATCGGGCGGCGGACGGAATCCGATCGGGCGGCGTACGGAGAACGATGACAAATACACAGAGGGTGCATCAAAACTACAGAAATGCGATTTATCCGTAGCGGAGGTCTCCGGCCTCCGCAGCACCAAGTTTGTAGAGTAAAAACCGTAAATGCTCATAACACATGAAATCATTATAATATATAATTAGTGTTATTGATTGTGGCGGAGGCCGGAAACCTCCGCTACGGATAATCAACAGCCCTGCCT
>OGKK01000402.1_pt1 | contig 16569 bp, 14 predicted proteins | sample 1572401 | NCBI WGS metagenome assembly OGKK01 (sample SAMEA2582155, study PRJEB24529) | metagenome | biome: Human gut stool | place: China | collected 2011 | reverse complement strand
TCCTTTCCAATAGCTGCCCCACATGGATGAGAGGGGTTTACTCCACAACAAGCTGGCTCTGCAAATTCACAAGCCACTTTCCAAGCTACGTCCATATCTCTTATATTATTAAATGAAAGCTCTTTACCATTTAATTGTTCAAAATCCTTCATAGCTCCACTATCAGTAGTTGATACATAGTAAGCAGCTTTTTGATGAGGGTTCTCTCCATATCTTAAATCCATAACTTTTTCATACGAAGCATTTAGATAGTGAGGCATCTCGTCTCCAAGTAAGAAACTAGATATAGCTGCATCATAAGCAGATGTTAAGTTGAAAACTTTTCCAGCAAGTCTTTTTCTTGTTTCAAATGTTACCTCTCCAGCTTCCATCTCTTTCATAACTGTTTCATAGTCAGCTGTATCACTAATTACTACAACATCTTTAAAAGATTTTGCTGCTGATCTTAGCATTGTAGGTCCACCAATATCTATAAATTCAACTTTCTCTTCAAAAGTTAAATCCTCATTTACTTTCTTAAAGAATGGATATAGATTTACAACTACCATATCAATAGTTTCTATTCCTCTAGCTTTTATAGTGGCCATATGCTCCTCATTATCTCTTATAGCTAAAATTCCCCCATGGATTACAGGGTGTAGAGTTTTTACTCTTCCATCTAACATCTCTGGAGCTTTTGTTACTTCAGCTACCTCTATTACTGGTACTCCATTCTCTTTTAAATATCTATATGTTCCACCTGTTGAGATTATCTCCACGTTGTGTTTTACTAAAAATTGTGCAAACTCTAATATTCCATTTTTATCAAAAACTGATATTAATGCTCTTTTCATTATAATAGACTCCTTTATCTTCTTTCTGATATAATTTTTGCAATAGATTCAGGTAAAAGCTTATGTTCTTCTACTAATACTCTCTTTTGTAAAATCTCTGGAGTATCTCCTTCTAAGACCTTTACTCTCTTTTGAGCTATTATCTCTCCACTGTCCACTCCTGTATCTACATAGTGTACTGTACAACCACTCTCTTGCTCTCCAGCTTTTAGTACAGCTTCATGTACCCTTATACCATACATTCCTGAACCACCAAATTTTGGAAGAAGAGAAGGGTGAATATTGATTATTCTCCCCTTCCATTTATTTACAAACTCTTCATCAATGATAGATAAAAATCCAGCTAGAACTATCAAATCAATTCCTCTTTCTGAAACAATTTTATCTATCTCTCTACATAGCTCTTTTTTTAAAACTTTTCTATCTAAGGTATATCCATCTATTCCAGCTTCCTTAGCTCTCTCTACTCCATAGCATTCTCTATCTCCAATTACAACTTCAACTTTACATTGTAACTCTCCACTTTTAGATTTATCTATTATAGATTGAAGATTGCTTCCTCCACCAGAAACTAAAACTCCTATTTTAAACATAGTCCCTTTTCTCCCTTTTGAACATATCCTATTTCAAAAGCTTCTTCTCCATATTTAGCAAGCTCTTCTATTACTCCATCTTTATCTTTAGGGTCTACTACTAGTACAAAACCTACTCCCATATTAAATGTTCCATACATCTCATCTTCTGGGATATCTCCCTCTTTTTGAATATATTTAAATATATCTAATACTCTTAATTTCTCTTTTAATACAACTGGTTGATGTCCTTCACTTATTGTTCTAGGTAAGTTCTCAGGTAATCCTCCTCCAGTTATATGAGCCATACCTTTTACATTATATTTTTCTAATACAGCAAGAACTGGTTTTACATATATTTTTGTAGGTGTAAGAAGAGTTTCACTAATTGGTTTTCCATTGTACTCTTTATTATAGTCAATTATTACTTTTCTTACTAATGAGAATCCATTACTATGTACTCCAGAAGATGGAATAGCTATTAAGATATCTCCTTCAGAAGTTGTACTTCCATTTACTATTTTAGATTTTTCTACTGCTCCTACACAGAAACCAGCTATATCATAATCTCCTACTTTGTAGAATCCTGGCATTTCTGCTGTTTCTCCACCTATAAGGGCAGCTCCAGCTTGATAACAACCTTCAGCTACTCCAGAAACTAATTCAGCTGCTACTTCAGCATCTAATTTTCCACAAGCTAGATAATCTAAAAAGAATATTGGTTTTGCTCCGTGGCAAAGTACATCATTTACACACATAGCAACAGCATCTATTCCTACTGTGTCATATTTTTTTGTAGTAAGAGCTATCTCTAATTTTGTTCCTACTCCATCAGTTCCAGAAACTAATACAGGATTTTCATATTTTCCTAACTCATACATAGCTCCAAAACTTCCAAGTCCATTTAATACGTTGCTATTCATTGTCTTAGCAACAGCTTTCTTCATAAGCTCTACTGCTCTGTATCCTTCCTCTTTATCTACTCCAGCTTCTTTATATGAAATTGCCATTTTTTCCTCCAAAATTTAAATTATTTTTTACTCTTCTGTTGGTGTATCTACTGGATACTCTCCATTGAAACATCCTACACAGTAATCACAACCCTTTAGGGATTTTAACATATTTTCCATTGATAGATAATCTAATGTATCTGCATTTATCTCTTTTCTTATCTCTTCTACTGATAATCTAGCTGCTATTAACTCCTCTCTATGAGCTGTATCTATTCCAAAATAACAAGAGTGTTTTACAGCTGGAGAAGCTGAACGGAAGTGCACTTCCTTAGCTCCTGCTCTTCTGATTATCTCTATTAAAATCTTACTTGTTGTTCCTCTTACTAGTGAGTCATCAATTATTACTACTCTTTTTCCTTCAAGATTTACTTTTAATGGATTTAATTTTACCATTACAGCTTGTTCTCTCAAAGCTTGAGTAGGTTTTATAAATGTTCTTCCTATATATTTATTTTTTACTAGCCCTATTGCATAAGGTATTCCACTAGCTTCAGCAAAACCAATAGCTGCTGGTATTCCAGAATCTGGTACACCTATTACTACATCTGCCTCTACTTTCATCTGTTTGGCAAGTAATCTTCCAGCTTCTACTCTAGACTCATATACATTTAATCCATCTATTACACTATCAGGTCTAGCAAAGTATATGTGTTCAAATGAGCAAGGTGCTTTTTTATTATTTTCTGAGTATTTTACAGATTTTACTCCATTTTCATCTATTATTACCATCTCTCCTGGTAATACATCTCTAATTAGAGTTCCTCCCACAGCATCTATGGCACAAGATTCAGAAGCTAAAATATAATCTCCATTTTCATTTATACCTAAGCAAAGTGGTCTTATTCCATATGGGTCTCTTACTCCTACCAATTTATTTCCAGCTAAGATTACTAATGCATAAGCTCCTTTTATAGCTCCTACTGTACTTCTTATAGCATCTTCAACATTTCCATTAGCTTTTCTTGCTATCATTTTGATGATAACTTCTGAGTCTATTGAGGTATTAAAAGTAGAACCAGCATCTTCTAATAACTCTCTTATTATCTTTGCATTAGTTAAATTTCCATTGTGAGCTACTGCTATTTGTCCTAATTTATATCTACTCTCAAGAGGCTGAGCATTTTCTAATTTGCTCGCCCCTGTTGTAGAGTATCTCACATGTCCTATTGCAGCATTTCCAACAAGATTATTTAAAGTTTCTGGTGTAAATACATCTGCAGTAAGTCCCATTCCTTTATAAGTTACTATCTCTCCAAAATTAGAAACAGATATTCCCGCACTCTCTTGACCTCTATGTTGAAGAGCATATAATCCGTAGTAAGTTATTTGTGCTACTTCATTTATCTCTTTTGAATATATTCCGAATACTCCACACTCCTCTTCCATTTTATCTTTAGCCATTAGAATTTCTGTGCAGTCCATCATTAAGCCCCCAATCTCTTTAATACTTCTATATAAGCCTCTTCTATTCCTCCAAGGTCTCTTCTAAATCTATCCTTATCTAATTTTTTACCTGTTTCTTTATCCCATAATCTACAAGTATCTGGAGTTATCTCATCAGCTAATAAGATTTCTCCTGCAGCATTTTTACCAAATTCTATTTTAAAGTCTACTAAAGTAATTCCAATTTTATCAAAAGCATCTTTTAATAGGTTGTTGATTTGACCAGTAATTCTATATATCTCTGCTAACTCTTCATAAGTACAAAGTCCTAAAGCAACTGCATGGTGGTCATTGATTAATGGATCTCCATAAGCATCATTTTTATAGCAGATTTCAAATATTGTGTTAGTTGGTTTAGTTCCTTCTGGAATTCCAACTCTTGCTGCCATTGAACCAGCTATTACGTTTCTTACTATTACTTCTAATGGGAATATTTTTACTCTTTGGCAAAGTTGGTCTCTATCATTTAATACATCTACTAAATGAGTTTTTATTCCATTTTTCTCTAACATTCTAAATAACATAGCTGTTATTTTGTTGTTCATTACACCTTTATTTACTATTGTTCCTTTTTTAGCTCCATTTCCTGCTGTTGCATCATCTTTATAGTGAATTATTACTAAGTTCTCATCTGTTGTTGAATATACTTGTTTAGCTTTTCCTTCATAAATAAAATCTTTTTTTTCTACTGACATTTTAATTCCTCCTGAGATACTTTTAATATTTTTATACCTTATTTTTATTTTTTATTGAAATTTAAATTTTAAATTTGAAAACTTCTATTATCTGTAACTTTATAGAAAATCTCTTGATTAAAATCAAGAATAACGAAGATTGAGGAGAATATTAGAGCAAGTCAGTGAAAGCGAATGCCCAAAAACACAATAAGCCAAAGGCTTAACCCTTGTGTTTTTAATGAGCTGAGTCATACTTGCTCTTTATTCTTTGAACGAAAGTTATTCTTGAATTTTATAGTAGTAACTTCTCTATGTAATTTACACAACCCTTTGTTTTCAAGAAATTGAAGTTTAAAGTTCTACTCCTGATTCATTATCAGCTATAAACTTAGCTTTCATATCTTTTCTGAAGTTTCTTAATTTCTCTTTTAGTTCTGGAGATTTTAATGAAAGCATTTGTACAGCTAACATTCCTGCGTTGTATGAGTTATTTACTCCAACAGTTGCAACTGGAATTGATTTAGGCATCTGTACTATTGATAATAATGCGTCCATTCCGTTGAAAGCTGCCTCAATAGGTACTCCTATTACTGGTAGTGTAGTTTTTGAAGCTATAACTCCAGGTAAATGAGCTGCAAGCCCAGCTCCAGCTATAATTACATCATAACCTTCTACCTCTAATTTTTCTAATGTTTCTTCTAATTTTTCAGGTACTCTATGAGCTGAAAGTACATGAGCTGAATACTCTATTCCAAACTCTTTTAAGCAGTTAGCTGCTCCTCTCATCTTCTCTGTATCTGATTTACTTCCGAAAATAATAGCTACTTTCATTTGTCCTCCTAAATTATTTGAAATATTTTACTCCATTTTCAAATATTTTTTGCTCTTTATTTCCAATTATATTTTTAAATACATTGTTTCCATATCTTTCTGTATGTCCCATCTTACCAAATACTCTTCCATCTGGCGAAGTAATTCCTTCAATAGCAAAGCTTGAACCATTAGGGTTGAATCTAAACTCATTAGTTGGTTCTCCCTCTAAGTTGACATATTGAGTTGCCACTTGTCCATTTTCAAATAGCTTTTTAATTACCTCATCACTAGCAAAGAATCTTCCCTCTCCATGTGACACTGCTATTTCAAACTCTGAACCTATTTCTATTCCAGCAAGCCAAGGTGACTTATTAGAAGTTACTTTAGTTTTTACCATTTGAGATATATGTCTACCAATTTTATTGAATGTAAGAGTTGGTGAATCTTCAGTAATCTTTCCTATCTCTCCATAAGGAAGTAACCCAGATTTGATAAGAGCTTGGAATCCATTACAAATTCCTAATATAAGTCCATCTCTCTCTAAGAACTTATGGATAGCTTCTGCTACTTTAGGGTTAGTAAGTACTGTTGCTATAAATTTACCAGAACCATCTGGCTCATCTCCAGCACTGAATCCTCCTGGGAACATTAGGATTTGAGAGCTATTTATCTCTTTTACCATCTTTTCTATTGAGTCATTGATATACTCTTGAGTTAGGTTTCTAAATACTAATATATTTGATTCTGCTCCAGCTTTTTCAAATACTCTAGCTGAATCATATTCACAGTTTGTTCCTGGGAAAGCTGGTACTAATACTCTTGGTTTAGCTATCTTATTTTTACATACTACTATATTTTTAGTAGTATAAGGAGTCCAGATATATTTTTCAACTTTTTCTACTGTTTTATGAGGGAAAACTGGGAATAGTTTATCTAACCATACCTTCTCTCCAACAGTCATATCTATCTCAATATCTCCTACTACTACTTTGTATTCAGAGATTGTTTCTCCTAATAATTCTACATTTTTACCAGTAAGTTCTACATTTGACTCCACTATAAATGTTCCATATCCTAACTTGAATAACTCATCTCCAAGATTAGATATCTTAGCTCCTATTCTATTTCCAAATGTCATCTTACTTACTGCTTCAGCTATACCACCAGTTTTTAATGTCATAGCTGATACTATATTTCCATTAACTATATTTTCATGTACATATTCAAAGTTTTCTTTTAACTCTTCCACATTAGGCATATAGTTTTCTAACATATGGTGTTTTACTAAGTAGATTTTATTTCCAGCCTTTTTAAACTCTGGAGATATTACTACACTAGCTTTTACTGGAGATACAGCAAAAGATATTAGTGTAGGCGGAACGTGAATATCATTAAATGTTCCACTCATAGAGTCCTTTCCTCCAATAGCTGGTATTTCAAAAGCTCTTTGCATCTCTATTGTTCCTAATAGGGCTGAGAAAGGTTTTCCCCAATTTTTAGGATTTTGTCCAAGTTTTTGGAAGTATTCTTGGAATGAAAGTCTTACTCTCTTATAATCTACTCCCACACTTACTAATTTTGCTAATGATTCAACTACTGCATAAGCTCCACCATGGAATTGTGACCAAGATGATAATACTGGGTTATATCCCCAAGTGATAGCAGAAGCTGTATCTGTTTCCCCTTTAAGTAATGGTAATTTTTGTACACTTACATCTGTTGGAGTCATTTGATATTTTCCACCAAATGGCATAAGTACTGTAGTAGCTCCTATTGTAGAATCAAATATCTCCATAAGTCCCTTTTGAGAAGCTACATTTAAAGATGATAACATATTGTACCACTTAGCTTCCAAATTCTCTCCTTCGTAAGCTACTTTTGTAAGAGGGCTCTCTTCATAAGAGATATTCTCTACTTCTACCTCTGTCTCTTGAGTCACTCCGTTAGTATCTAAAAACTCTCTTGAGATATCTACTATCTTCTTACCTTTCCAATTTAGCACAAGTCTATTTGTGTCAGTAACCACTGCTACAACTGTTGCTAATAAGTTCTCTCTATTTGCTAATTCTATAAATTTATCTCTATCTTTAGCCTCTATTACTACTGCCATTCTCTCTTGTGATTCTGAGATAGCTAACTCTGTTCCACTAAGTCCTAAATATTTAGTAGGAACTACATCTAAGTTGATATCTAGTCCAGGAGCTAACTCTCCTATTGCTACTGATACCCCTCCAGCTCCAAAGTCATTACATTTTTTAACAAGTCTTGTAACCTCTGGATTTCTAAATAATCTTTGAATTTTTCTTTCCTCTGGAGCATTTCCTTTTTGTACCTCTGCTCCACAAAGTCTTAAGGAATCATCTGTATGCTCTTTAGAAGAACCAGTCGCTCCTCCACAACCATCTCTTCCTGTTTTTCCTCCAAGTAATACAACTATATCTCCTTTAGAAGCATTCTCTCTTCTTACCCAATCAGCTGGCACAGCTCCAACTACTGCTCCTACTTCCATTCTCTTAGCTTTATATCCATCGTGATAGATTTCAGCTACATGCCCAGTAGTAAGTCCTATTTGATTTCCATAAGATGAGTATCCTGCTGCTGCTCCTGTTGTTATTTTCTTTTGAGGTAATTTTCCTTGTAAAGTATCTTCTAATTTTTCCAATGGGTTACCAGAACCTGTTACCCTAATAGCTTGGTATACATAAGACCTTCCTGATAATGGGTCTCTTATTGCTCCTCCTAAACAAGTAGAAGCTCCTCCAAATGGCTCTATCTCAGTAGGGTGGTTATGAGTTTCGTTTTTAAACATAAGTAGCCACTTTTCTATTTTTCCATCTACGTCTACATCTATATATACTGAGCAAGCATTTATCTCATCAGATACCTCTAAGTCATCTAGCTTACCAGTTTTTCTCATCTCTTTTCCACAGATTGTTGCCATATCCATTAGAGATATATATTTTTTCTCAAGTCTTTCTTGATGTACAAAGTTTCTTGCTCCCAAATAGTTTTCAAAAGCTTTTTGTAATGTTTCTCCAAAAGCTGATTTTGGGAAAACAATATTTTTTATTCTAGTTTCAAATGTTGTATGTCTACAATGGTCAGACCAATAAGTGTCTAATACTTTTATCTCTGTTTCAGTTGGATCTCTTTTTTCCGTATCTCTAAAATACTCTTGTACAAAGGCTATATCAGCAAATGTCATAGCTAGTCCAAGCTCTTTTCTAAATTTCTCTAACTCCTCAGCTCCATATGTAATAAATCCTTCAAATACAGGAACTTCTTGAGCTAATTCTCCCTCTTCTATCTCTAATTTCTCAAGAGTTTTCTCTCTCATTTCCACAGGGTTGATATAGTAATTTTTTACTTTATTTAATTCTTCTTCTGATATATTCCCCTCTAAGATTATAACTTTTCCACTTGTTACTACTACATTTTGATTTTTATCAGAGATTAGATTTAAGCATTGCATAGCTGAGTCAGCTCTTTGGTCAAATTGCCCTGGTAAAAATTCCACAGCAAAGTATTTTGCCCCTTTACTGTCTAACTCTTCAGTTACTCTATCTGTTACTACCTCTGAGAATATAAGCTTTTTAGCCTTTGCTAACTCTTCACTATCTATTCCAAAGACATCATAGCAATTTAGTAATCTTACTTTTTCTAGCCCCTTTAATTGAAGACTCTCTCTTAATTCATTCTCAAGTCTTTTAGCATCTAAATCAAATCCTGATTTCTTTTCTACAAAAATACGGTAATTCATTTCTCCTCCTGAAAAATTTTAACATAGATTTTTTTATTAGAATAATCCTTCTATCTTTCCATTCTCATCTATATCTATCAACTCAGCTGCTGGTTTTTTAGGTAGTCCTGGCATATCTATTATATCCCCAGCCATAGCTACTATAAATCCTGCTCCTGCTGATATTCTTAGTTCATTTATTGTTACAGTAAATCCTATTGGTCTACCTATTAGTGAAGCATTATCTGATAAAGATTTTTGAGTTTTAGACATACAAACTGGTAAGTTTCCATATCCTAACTCATCTATTGTCTTTAACATCTTCTTAGCTCCAGAGCTAAACTCTACTCCATCAGCTCCATATATCTCTTTTGCTATTGTTTCTATTTTCTCTTTTATACTTAAATCTAATGAGTAAAGTGGTGTATAGTTATCAGTCTCTTTTTCTAATTGAGCCATTACCTCTTTAGCAAGAGCGATTCCTCCCTCTCCACCTTTTGCCCATACCTCACATAGAGCAACTGGTACATCTAACTCTTTACAGTGCTTTTCAATAAATTCAAGTTCTCTTTCAGTGTCGCTTACAAATCTATTGATTGCTACTACAACTGGTAAATTATATTTTTTCATATTCTCTATATGTTTATCTAAGTTAGCTATTCCTTTTTCTAATGCTTCTAAGCTCTCTTCTGATAGCTCCTTAGCTCCACCGTGATGTTTTAGAGCTCTTACTGTTGCTACTATTACTACACAGTTAGGTCTTAGATTTCCTTTTCTACATTTTATATCTAAGAATTTTTCTGCCCCCAAGTCAGCAGCAAACCCAGCCTCTGTTATAGCATAATCAGAAAGTTTTAATGCTAATTTTGTAGCTAAGATTGAGTTACATCCATGAGCTATATTAGCAAATGGTCCTCCGTGGATAAATACTGGAGTATTTTCTAAAGTTTGAACAAGGTTTGGTTTTAAAGCCTCTTTTAATAATGCAGTTACAGCTCCCTCTATTTTTAAATCTCCTACTGTAAGAGCTTTTCCATCTCTTGAGTATCCAAATACCATACTTCTAATCTTATCTTTTAAATCCATAAGTGAATTCGCTAAACATAGAGCTGCCATTATCTCAGAAGCTACTGTTATTTGGAAAGATGACTCTCTAGGTATTCCATTAGCTTTTCCACCAAGTCCAATAACTACCTCTCTTAATGCTCTATCATTCATATCTACTACTCTTTTCCAAGAGATTTTTGTAACATCTATATTTAGTAAATTTCCTGAATTAATATGATTATCAATACAAGCAGCTATTAAGTTGTGAGCTACTCCTATTGCATGTAAATCTCCAGTAAAATGTAAATTTATATCTTCCATAGGAATTACTTGTGCATATCCTCCACCAGTAGCTCCACCTTTCATTCCAAATACAGGTCCAAGAGATGGTTCTCTTAAAGCAGCTACTGAAGATTTTCCTAATTTATTTAAAGCTTGAGTAAGTCCTACTGTAACTGTTGATTTTCCCTCTCCAGCTGGAGTTGGTGTGATAGCTGTTACCAATACTAGTTTACCATCTTTTTTATCTTCTAATCTTTTTAGCACATCTAGGTTGACTTTTGCTTTATATTTTCCATATTGTTCTATATCATCTTCAGTAAGTCCTACCTTCTTTGCTATTTCTAAAATATTTACTATTTTTGCCTCTTGAGCTATTTGAATATCAGTTTTCACATTTCCCTCCTTGAAGTTTCTATTAAAACAAAAGGTCTAAGTACACACTCATGCTTTACATAAGTACACACTTAGACCACTATTTATATATATTCTTAAGTTTACAATTATGCCTTTGTTAGTAAATGTTTTAAGCCTACTTTTCAGTCTTTTCTTCTTTTTATTAACAAATAGCATTTTCTCCTCCTAATATTTTTCCCCATATATACTAAAGGAGCCAACAAAAAAATCCTTCAACTCATAGCAGTTTATTACAATGGTAAACCGTAGAAACTCCTCTCCATATTAGAGGTATATATGAGATATATTTCTTTCTATATGTTAAGAATATCACAAAAGTGAAACTTTGTCAAAATAAAAACTTTTTTTCTTATTTTATCTATTTTTTATTTTATAATCTGTACTTTTTAATCAAAAATAAAACTATTTGTTTTTTATTTTTTTATATAAGAATTCTATAGCTAAGAGATATCCATCACTTCCTAATCCACAAATTTGTCCTATACAAGCTGGTGCTGCGAAAGATTTGTGTCTAAATTCTTCTCTTTTATGAATATTTGAAAGATGAACTTCTATTGTTGGAATATCCACACTTTTTATAGCATCATACAGAGCTATGGAAGTATGAGTATATGCTCCTGGATTAATTACTATCCCATCATACTTTTCTAAATATGCTCTTTGTATAAAGTTTATAATCTCTCCCTCAATATTACTTTGATATATTGTTACATCAATATCTTTAACTAAATTCTCCTTAATATATGCACACATCTCTTCATAGGTTTGTACACCATAAATATTTTTCTCTCTTATTCCCAGAAAATTTATATTAGGTCCATTTATTACCATTACTTTCATTACCTTTTCATCTCCTCCAATCTCTCTATAACTTTTTTCTCTACTTCTTCTCTTGTAACTATATCTACTTCTATTCCCTCCCATAATTCATCACTTTTTATAGCTTGACCTACAAGCATAGATACTCCATCTACACATTTTAAACTACAATTTTTTGCTAATTGTAAAAACTTTGTAGTCTTAGGGTTATATACTACATCAACAGCTACATCAAAACGTTTTAAAATTTCCTCATCTAGTGGAGAGCTATCTATATTAGGATACATCCCTAAAGGAGTAGTATTTACAACAATATCTCCACCTATTATATTTTCATAAGATACTACCTCTATATTTCTAAATCTATTTTTCAACTCTCTTCTCTTTGATTCCACATCTCTTGTTACTACAACTATCTCCTTAGCTCCCAAGTCATGTAGAGCTACTATCACAGATTTTGAAGCCCCACCACTTCCTAGAACATAGCATATTTTTCCTTTTACTTTGACATCATGTTTTTCTAGCATCTCTATGACACCATAGTAATCACTATTATACCCATAGCTTTTCCCATTTTTTATCTTCACTAAGTTTACAGCCCCAATTTTTTCTGCTTCTTCAGAGATAAAATCAAGTTGTTTCATCACAACCTCTTTATAGGGAATAGTTATATTAAAACCTTTTATTCCCTTTTCTTCCATTATTTTTAGAATATCTTTTCCATCTTCAATCTCATACAATGAGTACTCTGCTCCCACTCCAAGCTTATCAAAAATATAATTATGTATCACTGGAGATAGTGAGTGCCCCAATTTTTTTCCCACAAGACCATATTTATTCATATCTGCCTCCTGCTTCATATATCTTATCTAATAGTGCTATTGCCATTATTGATTCTATTACCACTACTGCTCTTGGAACTATACAAGGGTCATGTCTTCCCTCTATCTCCAATTCACAATTTTGTTTATCTTTTACATTTATTGTATTCTGTATTTTTGAAATAGATGGGGTAGGTTTTATAACTACTCTAAAATTTATAGGCATTCCATTGGATATTCCACCTAATATTCCTCCATTATTATTGGATTTAGTTTTCACTATACTATTTTTATAGTAGTATTCATCACTTACTTCACTACCATAATATTTTGCTATATCAAATCCCTTTCCAAACTCTATTCCTTTTACAGCTGGTACAGAAAAAGCTAAATGAGCTATACTACTCTCTAATGAATCGAAAAATGGCTCTCCTAAGCCCGCTGGTACTCCTATTGCAAAGCACTCTATGGTTCCACCTACAGAATCTTGATTTATTCTAGCTCTCTCTATCTCCTCTTTTATCTCTACTATTTTCTTTTCATCTAAAATAGCCATCTCTTTTTTAGCCAACTCATCAAAAAACTCTTTAGATAATCTATCTTCATTTGGTGTTTCTACTTCTATATTTTTTATACTCTTTATCATAGCTCCTACATATATTCCCTTTTTAGCTAAGATACTCTTAGCCAAGCTTCCAGCAAAAACAAGTGGGGCTGTTACTCTTCCAGAAAAATGACCTCCACCTCTTACATCATTATATCCTCTATATTTTATATATGCTGGATAATCACTATGACTAGGTCTCATTACCTCTTTTAATTTAGAATAATCTTTAGATTTTTTATCTTCATTTCTAATGATTGCACAAAGAGGAGCTCCTGTAGTTTTTCCATCACAGATTCCACTTAAAATCTCAAAGCTATCACTCTCTTTTCTTTGAGTAGAAAAACTATTTTTCCCTGGTGCTCTCCTTCCCATATCTCTCTCTATACTTTCAAAATCTATATCTATACCACTAGCTAATCCATCTATATTTACCCCTATTGCTTTTCCGTGAGATTCCCCAAAAATTGATAATCTCAAACTATGTCCCCAATTAGCTCCCATACTCTTCTCCTCTCTCTATTCTTCTAACATAATTATACCACATTTTATCAATTTAATGACGTAAATTTAAAATCATCTTATATGATAAGTTTCTTATATTATTTTTTTCAAAAATATGATATAATAAGGTCTAAAATTAATTTGTGGAGGAAAAATTTTTATGAAATTAAAATCTTTAATAGCAGGAGTAGCACTACTGTCTTCTGTTTCTTTTGCTGCTACACAAGGAGCTCAATTTTCAGTATTACCAGGAGTTCAATTTGGAGCTACTAAATACGACTCAATAGATGGATTCAGTTTTAATGTTCTTGGTGCTGAAAACCAAAATGTTTCAGGGGTAGATTTATCTCTTATTGGTTATAGAAAAGTCAATGGTAATTTTAATGGATTACACCTTTCACTTTTCTTTGAAGCTTTTAGAGTAGATGGAAATATGAGAGGAATCTCTTTAGCTCTTTGGAATGATGTTAAAGGAGATGTAAATGGTGGAAATCTTGGACTTGTAAATACAGTTGGAGGAAATGCTACTTTCCAATTAGGTGGACTTAATATGGTTAATCAAGAAGCTATGGTTCAAATTGGTTTTGTTAACTATGCTCAACAAGTGGGAGGGCTTCAATTCGGATTTGTCAATGCTACTAAAAAACTAGAAGGATTACAAGTAGGACTTATCAACTATGCTGAAAATGGAGTATTCCCTGTTTTACCTATTGTAAACTTTAGAAAAACATTATTTTAAAAATAGAGTGGTTTTCCCACTCTATCTTTGTTTATTTATGTTTATTATTATTCCCAAGGCTGAAAATACTGTTATAAGAGAACTTCCTCCTGAGCTAAAAAATGGCATAGGTATTCCAAATACAGGAAGTATTCCTAAAGCAACAGAAAGATTAATAGCCATTTGAATTATTATATATCCTCCAATTCCTATTGCTAAATATTTTCCAAAATAATCCTTTGTTTCCACAGCTGTTTTTTGAATAATATTAAAAAGCAATAGAAATATTGTCAAAAGAAGTAACATTCCTATAAATCCAAACTCCTCACCATAGGAAGCAAGGATAAAGTCAGTTTTTATCTCTGGCAAATAGCTATACTTCTGTACTCCATTTCCATATCCCTTACCTACTAATCCACCACTTCCAAAAGCTATAAGAGATTGCCCCACTTGATATCCTATTCCATAGTCATATTCATTTTTCAAAAGACCATTTAAAAAACTTCCAACTCTCTTTATTTTATAACTCTCATTTGATAAGTCAGTTAGATTACTTACATAATAAAACAGACCTCCTATTGATACTAAAACAGCTCCTACACTTCCTACTATCAATTTCATATTTAATCTACTCATAAACAACATAAAAGCAAATATCCCCAAATAGTGTATTGATGTTCCCAAATCTTTTTGTAGATTTATTAATAGCATAAATATTCCCATAACTGGTAACAAAGAAAATAGTATTTTTTTATCGTTGTATCTTTCCTCTTCACATTTTTCCATAATATGGGCTATTATTATAATAAATGGCAATTTCATCATCTCTGATGGCTGCACACTAAAAGAACCAAATCTTATCCAACCTATTGCTCCATTTACATGAGGTATTGCCCTTGATAATGATGGTATTTTACTTCCTATTATAATTATAATAAATATAATTGTAGATAGTAAAAGTAAAATTCCACTCATTTTATTTTTATTATATAATTTGTAATTTATCTTTGAAGTGATTATAAAACAGATTATCCCTAAAATTATATAGATAAAATGGTTTCTAATAACCTTTATTCCTTCAAAGTAGATACTATAAAAACTTGCACTAGCCATATTTAAATTGCTCAATATAACCAAAAAGAAAAGAAGAAGAACTATTCCTCTATTTCTTGCTCTTTTTCTCTTTTCTTTATCTATTTTTTTCAAAGTTTTATTTATTTGATTTCTTTTATAATAAGGATTTTCTGTTTCTAATTTGACTTTGTCCATTCTTTATATCCCTCCAAAGAAATTCTATAAAAATGTTTTTCTTAAATACTTAGCTACTCCATTATCTATATTTTTACCAATCATCTCATTATTAGGAAGCTTTTCTCTAAGCCTTTGAGCACAATTTCCCATAAGAAGTCCCTTACCTACTTCACTTAACATCTCATAATCATTTAATCCATCACCAAAAGCCATAGTATTTTCTAATGGAATATTAAGTTTTTCCATAATATTTTTTACAGCTTCTCCCTTTGTTACATTTTTTGTCATAAGTTCCAAACACTCTGGTCCAGATAGTGTTATTGAAACCTTATCTCCTACCTCTTCAAAATACTTTTCTAGCTTAAATAGTTCCTCTTGATTTTTGCTGATAAAAAATATTTTTATAAATTTTTCTCCAACTATTTTAGAGAAATCCTTTACCTCATATAAAAATCCACTCTCTTTATGAAACTCTATATACTCCTCTTTATGCTCTTCAACATACCATTTTGTATCTGTATATATATGTCTTTCAATCTCTTTGTTACACTTAACATTTAAAATAAAATTAGCTGTCTCTTCATCAATATTTCTCTCATATACTTCATTATTATGCTCATCATGTATTCTAGCTCCATTTGAACTGATAAGATATGAGTCTAATCCCAATTGTTTTTTTATTGCTAAAGCATCTAAGTGATGTCTTCCAGTAGCTATAAATATCTTTTTACCTGTATCTTTAACCTTTTTTATAACTTCCTTTGTTTCATCTGATAATTGATGTTTTTCATTTAAAAGTGTTCCATCTAAATCACAAACTATTGCTTCATATTTCATAAACTTAACTCCTCATCTTTTTTATTTTTATACCTTAATATAATACCATTATTTTTTTTTTTTGAAAAGTAATTTTTTTTATTGACATTTTTTTTAAAATATGATATTATTACTTTTGTTGATGAGACGGAATATAGCGCAGTCCGGTAGCGCATCTGCCTTGGGAGCAGGGGGCCGCAAGT
>OGKK01000394.1_pt1 | contig 16844 bp, 14 predicted proteins | sample 1572401 | NCBI WGS metagenome assembly OGKK01 (sample SAMEA2582155, study PRJEB24529) | metagenome | biome: Human gut stool | place: China | collected 2011 | reverse complement strand
TATATATGAGTAACTATGAATTAATAATACTTAGTTTTAACAATTTAGTCAATACTATTTTGTAAAATTATGCATATAAAGATATTTTTATGCATTTTAATTTAATTTTATATTTATAAAAAAGTTTAGTTTTTTTTTAATTTATATTGTATAATATATTTAAACTCATAATATATTTTAAGATAAAAAGGAATACAAAATGAATAAAGAAGTGAATATTGGAATAACAATAAAAAAAATACGAAACGAAAAAAAAATGCTTTTAAAAGATGTAGCAGAAAAAGCTAATATTTCTTCTTCTATGCTAAGTCAAATAGAAAAAGGAAATGCTAATCCATCATTAAATACATTAAAAACAATTGCCTATGTGCTAGAGGTTCCTTTATTTAAATTTTTTATAGAACCTGAACATTCTAAAGAAGAGATTATTATTCTAAAAAAAGAAAATAGAAAAATAATAACTACAAAAGATGTTATATATGAAATGATTTCACCAGAAACTACTACTAATATTGAATTTATGAAAATGATTTTAACTAAAAAAAATGCTGAAAGTTCTATCCAGCCTATTGCTCATAAAGGTGAAGAAGTAGCTTTAGTTATGAAAGGAAATGTTATAATAACTCTTGAAAAAGCATCTAAAGAAATGAAAGAAGGAGATTCAATACATATTCCACCTTTAAAACCTCATAAATGGACAAATCTAACCAATGAAGAAGCTATCATACTTTTCACTGTAACTCCACCAGAGTTTTAGTTTTTAAATTAAATAATAATACTGTTAAAAAAGTTTAAATTAAAAAACATCTGATAAAGATAAATTCTTAAAATATTTCACATTAATCTTAAGAATTTATCTTTATTTTTTTATTAAAAAAATCTTAACTCATCAATTTTTTAATTAAGAATAATTTTTAACTTTTTAAAATAAAAATTTCCAATTAATTCTTATCATTTTTGATTTTTTAAATTAGAATGTTCTTCCCTCTCCAATTTAGAAAATATACACCCACAGTAATCCTGTCTATATAAATCATACTCTTTTGATATATTTACAGAACGTAAATATCTACTCTTTTTTTTAAAATCTCCATTTAAAAACTTAACTCCATATTTTTCTCCAAAGCTCTCTCCTAACTCATTTATCCATTGAGAGTTTTTCATAGGGCTGATGCTCAAAGCTGAAGTAAAGTAGTCAAACCCTAACTCCTTAGCTTTGATAGCAGTTTCTTCCAAACGAAGCTCATAGCACTTATAGCATCTCTCCCCTCCCTCTTTAGCTTTTTCTAATCCTTTTACCTTTTCAAAAAATTCCTCTTTAGGATTATATCTTCCCTCTATTACCTCTATATCATACCCTCTTCTTCTATGGTAATCTCTTTGCTCCTCTAATCTCTTTCTATACTCATCTTCAAAAGTTATATTTGGATTATAGAAAAATACTGTCAGTTGAAAGTATTGTAATAGATACTCTATTACAGCACAACTACAGGGAGCGCAGCAAGAGTGAAGTAAAAGTTTAGGTTTTCTTCCCTCTTCTACTATTTTTTTTATCTCCTTCTCCATTAACAAATCATAATTTTGTTTCAACTTTCTCCTCCTTTGGCATACAGTACCATTTAAATTCGCACTCTCCACACTTTTCCCCATACTCTCTTGGATTAAAATCTCCACTAATAAGTCTTTCAGCTACATAATCAAATCTTTTTATAGTTCTATCTATACTTTTTTCATCTAGTTCTATCTCTACTAGAGATTTTTCCTCCTCAATATAGTAAAGATATGCTTTTATCTCATCAAGAGTGTATCTCTCCTTTAGAAGATATGTGTATATCTCTAACTGTCTTTTATATATTTCTACTCTATCTTTATCATAAGCCCCTGTTTTAAAATCTATAAGCTCTACTCCATTAGAGGTTTTTCTCAATAAATCTAGTGTTCCTTCTATTATATAATCTTTTTCTACACTGTAGTTTTTTACCTCAGTAGATATTATACTCTCTAAATTATTTCTTTCTAGGTATCTCTCTACCTCTAATTTCACTTTTTCTCTTATCTCCTCACTGAAATTAGTTCTCAAATTCTTCTCTAAAGAGCTACCTATATTTTCTATTAACTCTTTTAAACTCTCTCTTTGAAAAATTCCAGATAAAAACTCCTTATGTATTCTCTCTATTACCTTATGCACAAAAATTCCATAGTAAGTTTTAGGATTACTTAGAGCTTTAAATTTAAAATCCTTAATAAATCTATATTTTAAAGGACAAAATTCATATAGAAGTATATGCCCAGTATATGATAATAACTCTTTATTTTCTGTAACTTTTAATGGCTCTACCTCTAAATTTTTTAGTTGAAATCTCTCATCATCTACATATGGAATAGATTCATACATTGGTCTAAAAGTTCTAGATGGTAACTCATTTCTTCCTGAACGATTTTCTATACTTGTAAGTACTAAAAGATTTTGAGCACGAGAAAAAGCTGTGTAATAGATTCTCCAAAAATCAAAAATATTTTTCCTATCCCTTGGCTCATAATCATCCCCAAGCCTTAATAACTCCTCAAGGATATCCTCCTCTGTCTTTCCTCTCTCCACAGGAGAAGAGTCCAATGAACCTACTACTACAATTGGAAACTCCAATCCTTTAGCTTGATGAAAAGTAAGAAATGGGATAGCTCCCAGTGGAAACTCCTCTTTATTTTCATATTCATCTACTCTTTTTTGATATAGATTTTTCATATACACCATAAAGAAATATCTTACAACTTTTTCTATCTCCTCTTTAGCTATATCCTCTACCTTAGACAATCTCTCAAATTTTTCTAATATCTCAGTAAAAACTCCTAGATTATATGTTTCTCTTCCCTCGTTTACCCCTTCACTCTTTAGTTTTATAAACTTTTTAAATGTTTCAAACTGTAATAGAGAGTAGAAAATCTTCCTTAAACTTGGAATAGTTACTACCTCTTCACTGGCATTGGCTTTTCTTCTTTCAACTAGCCACTTATATAGCTCTTCATCATTTTGTATCACTTTTTTTAATTGAGTTAAACAATCTTTATAGTAATAAAATACTGACTGTCCTCTATTTTGTACCTCATCTAATACTAGATATTTACATTGAGGAAAATATACAAGAAGAGCTCCTATTGTAAGCTTTATCTCAATTCTATCAAAAAAATCTTTAGAACGTGGAGAATATATTGGGATTCCACACTCTTCTAAATAGTTTTTTAACTCTTTTACATTAGGATTTTGCACACTTCTAAAAAGAAAAGCTACTTGGCTATAATCAGATATTTTTTTAGTTGTATAGAGTTTTTTTATAAATTTATATATATTATCCTTCCAATGTTTCTCAGAATCTCCACCTATTCTTATAACTCCACTAGTTTTTGAAAACTCTTTATCCTCTGGAGGCACTATCTCTTTTTCATACCTAAACTCTCTCCAATTGATAAGCTTTATCCATCTATTGCAAAATCTTATAATATCCTCATGGGAACGATAGTTTATATCTAAGTTTATCTTTTTACATCTTCCCTTTTCAAATCTCTCTGGAAATCTTAAGATATTTCTAACTGTTGCCCCTCTAAATCTATATATTCCTTGGTCATCATCTCCCACTACACAGATATTCTCTTTTTTTACTCCCAACATAAAAATTATCTTTTCTTGAATAGTATTAGTATCCTGATACTCATCTATCATTATATACTCTATCCTGTTTTGTAATTTTTCTAATACCTCTTCTCTATGAAGTATTCTATATAGCTCTCTTTGAATAGTAGTAAAATCCATCAGATTTTCCTCTACTAGCATCTCATGATATACCCTATGAGCCTCTTTTAAAAATAGGATTTTTCTATTTTCAGTTCTTATATTATCTAATCTTTTTCCCTCTTCATTTATCTTATTGAGCCACCATAGAATTTTTTTACTTCTCTCCCAACTATTTATCCCTGGAATATCTTTAAAAAAATCTCTATATCCCTCTATCTCACTAAATCTTTTTATTCTACTATATATAAAAAATTGTTGATCAATATCATCTAATACTCTATATCCATCTCTAAAAAAAGAGTACTCAATATTCTCATCTATCATTCTTAAAAATATAGAGTGAAGAGTTCCAATATACATCTCATTTATATTTATTTTCTCATTTCTCTCTTTTATTCTATCAGATATTCTTACTAATAACTCCCTAGCTGATTTTTCTGTAAAAGTTGAAAGAAAAATATTTTCTGGCTTCACTTTTTTCTCTACTAAAAGATATATAGCCCTTTCTACTAATGTTCTAGTTTTGCCAGAACCTGGTCCAGAAATCAAAAGTAATGGTCCCTCTGTGCTTCTTACTGCCTCATACTGTTTCTCATTTAATTCCATCTCTTCCCTCCTTTTCTTTTTAAATAAATTATATCATATCCAACTATTTTTCCCACTGAAATTTTTTCCAAATATTTGTTAAATTATACTTGAATTTTTTTGAAAAAAAGGTTATTATCAAATTAAGTGGATAAAATTATTTGGGGTGAGTAGATGAAAGTTTTACATAGACTTTTATTACATTGGATCTATATGTTATGTTTTTTTGGTGGATTTATTAACACAGTTAGTATTGTTAAATACTCCTATACTGTTTCGCACTTCACTGGACATGTATCTAAAGTAGCTATTAATATCGGACAAGGAAATCTTTCAGAGGTTTTTAAAATTCTCTCTATTATTATAGCTTTTGCTCTTGGTTCTACTATCTCTGGCTTTCTTGTCGATGGTAGAGAGTTTAATTTAAAAAGAAGATATGGATACTCTATGCTTATTTTAGGTGTTGGACTTCTTATCTTATATGCCACTGTCAAAGATACTTGGCTATTTTTTTACTACCTACCTTTTATGATAGGAGTACAAAATGGACTTTTTATCTCTTATAAGGGAGTTGTTGTAAGAACTAGCCATATCAGTGGAAATATTACAGATGCTGGAGTATATCTTGGACACTGCTTAAAAGGAAAAATACAAGATAAATGGAAAGTTTATTTCTGTCTATTTAGTGTAATTGCTTTTTTAGTTGGTGGTTTCTGTGGAGTAGAGCTCTATTTCCTTTTCAAAGATGGTGTTTTTATAATAGCAGGTATTGGTTATTTAACTATCGCTTTTATATATTTTTCTTTAAGGCATAGATATAGACACGTTCTTCATCTTACTGATGAACATTATCATTTTCAATAAGGAAAAATGGACTGTTGCAAAAAAATTGCCTCAGTCCACTTTTTTATTTCATCATATTATAGATTTCATCAATATCTAAATTCTCTCTTAAAAGTTTAGCTAATCTATCATACTCTCTCTCCTTAAACTCTGTAAAAGAAAAGCTCTCTTCTAAAGGTTCTAATCCCTTTTTTACTCTCACATTATTTAAAAATCTTCTTGTAAATTTCTCATTATCAAAAATTCCGTGGATATATGTAGCAAAGAGATTCTCCTTAGCAGTAAAGATAAACTCATCTCCTTCCACAAGATTTTTTTCATCTCCTACTGTAACTCCTTGATGAATCTCATAACCTTTTACTTTTATATCTTCACAACCTTCAATTATTGTTCCAGAAAGATTAGATAAAATACTCTTTTCACTCTGCTTAGTACATTTAATTTTTTCCATAGTTGTTATCATATCTAAAAATCCAAATCCCTCAGTAGATTTTTTATCCCCCTCTATATGATGAGGATCTAATACCTCTCTTCCTAACATTTGAAATCCACCACATATTCCCACTACAATAGTTCCTTTTTTATATAGCTCTTTTATCTTTTCATAGATTCCATTACTTTTTAACTTCTCTAAATCTGATATGGTGCTTTTACTTCCAGGTAAAATAATTATATCCTCATCTCCCAATTCCTCTTTAGAAAAAACATAGTTTATAGCTACATCAGAATAATGGTTTAGAGCATCAAAATCTGTATAGTTAGACATTTTCTCTGTTCTGATTATACTTATTTTTATCTCTCCATCTTTTTTAGTATGCTCATTTATCTTTTTAGCTAGGGTATCTTCCTCTTCTATCTCCAATTTTTCATAGGGTAGAACTCCTAAAAACTTTATATCTAAACCTTCTGCTTTTAATCTCTCCATAAGCATATCTATTCCAGGTTTTAATATTTCAATATCTCCTCTAAACTTATTGATAATCAATCCCTTTATTCTATCTCTATCTTTTTTATCTAAAAGAGCAATAGTTCCATATAAAGAGGCAAATACTCCTCCAACCTCTATATTTCCTACCAATATCACTGGAGTATCTACCAATTCTGCCATTCCCATATTTACACAATCGTACTCTCTAAGATTTATCTCTGCAGGGCTTCCTCCCCCCTCTAATACTCCTATATCAAAATTTTCCTCTATCTTTTTATAGTTTCCTAAAGCTATCTCTTTCCATAGTTTTGAATTGGCAAAATAATCCTTAGCCCCTGTATTACTTAGAGGTTTTCCCTCTATTATTACCTGTGAATTATTATCAGAGTTAGGTTTTAAAAGTATAGGGTTCATAAAGGCTCTCGGTATCTCTTTACTAGCCTCTGCCTGTACTACCTGTGCTCTTCCCATCTCAAGTCCCTCTATATCCACAAAAGAATTAAGTGCCATATTTTGAGATTTAAATGGAGAAACTCTATACCCATCTTGAGCAAATACTCTACACAATCCAGCTGTAATTATACTCTTTCCCACTGATGAACCCGTCCCCTGTATCATAATCTTTTTATGCATATGACCTCCACTAATCTTCAAAACCTCTTACCACTCTATTTAAATGTAAAAGCTCCTCTTTTATATTTCTGTGGTGTAATTTCTTTATATCTACTCCTCCAAATTTAAACATCCATTGCAACCATATCCCCATTACAAGAGCTGTTACAATAGTTCCTATCCCTAATTTTCCTCCAAGCAACCACCCTATTACAAAGGCTATTATTTCTATCCCATTCTTTATTACACTTACTGGCTTATTAAATCTTTTAGTTAGTACCTGCATAAATCCATCTCTTGGACCACACCCCATACCCTGTGTCATATAGAGATATGTTCCATAACTATAAAAGAAAATTCCTATTAACAACTCTATTATTCTAGCAAATAAATTTTGAAATATAGGTATGAAATCTAAAAATATTATCAAGTCCATAAAAAGCCCTATGAATATAAAGTTTAGAACTGTTCCTACCCCTATTGGCTGTCCTAAAAATATATCCATCAAAACAATTATTACTCCCAAGCTAATACTAGCTTGTCCTATAGTTATCCCCGTTACTTTAGATACTCCCTGATGTAATACATCCCAAGGTGCCAATCCCAAATTAGATTTTAGAATTGTAACACAACCTAAGGAACATATAAAAAGTCCTACAAATAATTTTAAAAATCTGATACTCTCTTTTTTCAAAAAACTCTCCTCCTGATACTTTTACTTTTATAAAAATATCTTACTATAAACTCCTTTTTTTTTCTAGCTTTTTCTATTTTAAAAAAATTTTTATAAAAAAACACTTGCAATTTTTTCAATTTAGTATTATACTTCTTTACAAGAAATAAGATTTAAAAAAAGGAGGTTCAAAGATATGATGATGTCACTTAGCATAATACTTTTTGCCATATGTATAATACTGCTCATAATAATATCTATGAGTTCAATTTCATATACAAAAAATTATGTTAGGGGAAAGTTTATTCAATTCTTTGAATCAAATTCTTATATATCTAGCTCTAAGGTTTTATAGCTTTTTTAAGCTAACTTTAATTTAGAGTATAAATATATTTATTAATTTGTTATAAACAGCCTAACAGGGCTGTTTTTTTTATACCAATAAAAATCAGGAGGAAATCATTATGAAAAATTTTAAAAACTATTCGCTACTCTGTTTATCACAAAAAGGATTTAAAGGAGATAATAAAAATATTGTGATAAAAACAAGGGAGTGTTGGAGATGGAAAATAAAAGAGTGAAACAAATTATAGCTGGAGCTGTTATTATTGGAGCAGTATTATTTATGGGAATGAAATCTTCTAAAGAGGAGAAAAAAATAGAAAATCGTGGGGAGACGATTTTAGAAAATAAAGATAGAGTAACTATTGCTGTAAAAGCTGATGCAAAAACATTAGATCCACAAAGAACAATAGATACTTCATCAAATAAACCAATACAGATGATGTTCAATGGACTTTTAGTATTTGATAAAGATTTAAATATTCAACCTTGCTTAGCTGAATCTTGGGAGAATGTTGATGATTGCAATGTTATCTTCCATTTAAGAAAGGGAGTAAAATTCCACAATGGAGATGAGATGACTGCAGAAGATGTGAAATTTACTTTAGATAGAGCTAGAAAATCTAATCAAACTGGATATCTATTTGCACCTATAACAGAGGTATCAGTAATTGACAAATATACAGTAAAAGTTACTACTGATAAACCTTTTGGACCTCTTATGACAAACTTAGCTCAAACTCAAGCTTCTATTGTTTGTAAAAGAGCCGTAGAAGAGGTGGGAGAGGAAAACTTTTTCAAATCTCCTGTGGGAACTGGACAATATAAATTTAAAGATTGGATACCTGGAGATAGAATCGTTATGGAAGCTTTTGATGACTCATTCCAAGGAAAACCTCAAGTGAGAGAGATTACTTTAAGAATAATCACAGAAGTTAGCAATAGAATGATTGCTTTGGAAACTGGTGAAGCTGATATAGCTTTTGATATTGGAATTATGGATAAAGAAGCTGTTAAGAACAATGATGAGATGGAATTTTTAGAAATCTCTTCACCTTCATCATTATACTTAGGATTTGACCAAACTAATCCAATATTTACAGACAAGAGAGTAAGAGAGGCTATAGCATATGCTGTTGACAAGGATATCTTAGTTAATACAGTATTTCAAGGTTCTGCTGTAGTAGCTGATTCACCTATGCCTAGTTCATGTGTAGACCACATCACTCCTGCTAAGCAATATTCTCAAAATATAGAGAAAGCTAAACAATTATTAGCTGAAGCTGGATACCCAAATGGATTTGATATAGAGTTATGGGGTAATGATGATGTAGCTAGAGTTGATATTTGTTTTATTATGCAAGAACAATTGAGAAATATTGGAATCAATGCTGAGATAAAAATTTGGGAATGGGGAACTTATGTAACTAGAACTGCTCAACCTAAAAAACAATTATACTTATTATCTTGGAACTCTACAAGTGATGGAGATGCTGCTTTATATGCTTTATTCCACTCTTCACAAAAAGGTTTATCAGGAAATAGAAGCTACTTTGAAAATACAGATGTAGATAAAGCTTTAGACACTGGTAGATATTCTGTTGATAAAACTGTAAGAAGTGAAGCTTATGCTCAAGCTCAAAATATTTTACAAGAAGAGTTACCTCACTACACTTTAGTTTACCCAATGTTAAATGTAGCAGTTAGAAAAAATGTTAAAAATGTAGTTTTTCGTAATGATGGATATATTGATATAAGAAATATGTATGCAGTAAAAGAGAATTAATTGGAGGTTATAGTTTATGAAAACAGTGGAGTTAGCTAAAAAATATCACGATTATGTAATATCTATGAGAAGAGAGTTTCATCAAAATCCAGAAGCAAGTATGGAAGAATACAACACTTCTAAAAGAATAAAAGAGGAACTAGAAAAAATGGGAGTAGAGTATAGAGGAATAGCTGGAACAGGAGTAATAGCTACAATAAAAGGTGCTCATCCTGGAAAATGTATAGCTCTAAGGGGAGATATAGATGCTCTTGCTGTTGTAGAGGAAACTGGAAAAGATTATGCTTCTAAAAATCCTGGACTAATGCATGCTTGTGGACATGATACTCATGCTGCTATGCTACTTGGAGCTGTAAAAGTTCTTAATGAAATGAAAGATGAGATATATGGAACTGTGAAATTCTTCTTCCAACCTGGAGAAGAGGTGGGAAAGGGAGCTAGAAAAATGGTAGAAGAGGGAGCACTTGAAGGTGTAGATTCAGCTATGGGAATCCATATAGCTTCTATGCTACCTGTTGGAACTATCAATGCTGAAGCTGGTCCTAGAATGGCAGCAGCTGATAAGTTTAAAATAACTATAACTGGAAAAGGTGGACATGGTTCTGCTCCTCACCAATGTGTAGATGCTGTTGTAGTAGGAGGGGCTACTATTATGAATCTTCAAAGTATAGTAAGCAGAGAACTTACACCTCTTCAACCAGCTGTTGTTACAATAGGTTCTATACACTCAGGAACTAGATTTAATGTTATAGCTCCTACTGCTGTATTAGAAGGAACAGTTAGATATTATGACCCTGAATATTTTAAAACTATATCTGCTGCTATTGAAAGAATAGCAAAATGTACAGCTGAAGCATATAGAGCTGAAGCTGTGGTAGAATATGAAAATGCTGTAAAACCTACTATTAATGATGAAGAGTGTGCTAAGCTTGCTCAAGAAACAGCAGCTAAAATAGTAGGAGCTGAAAAAGTTGTAATGGTAGGACCTGAAACTGGTGGAGAGGATTTCTCAGAATTTTCTTCAATAGTTCCTGGAGTAATGACAAAACTTGGAGCTGGAAATCCAGAAAAAGGTGCATGTTATCCTCATCACCATGGAAAATTTGAAGTTGATGAAGATGCTTTTGTATATGGGGTAGCATATTATTCTCAATATGCTCTAGATTATCTGAATAAAAATAAGACTCTATAAGAGTATTGATTAAAGGAGATGTGATTGATTATGAATAAAAAATTATTTTTACTACTCTTTGTAGTTGTTATGGGAGTTGCTGGTTATCTTAAATTTTCTGCTGATGATGTAAAAGCTCAAGAGCTAAAGAAAAATAAAATATCTATAGCTATGAAAGCTGACCCAAAAACTTTAGACCCTCAAAAAAGTATAGACACTATGTCTAACAAATCAATCACATTAATATATGATACTCTTTTAGATTTGGATGAAAACTTAAATCTTAAGCCAAATTTGGCTGAGTCTTGGGAAAGATTAGATGATTGTAATGTTGTTTTTCATTTGAAAAAAGGTGTAAAATTCCATAATGGAGAGGAGCTAAAAGCTGAAGATGTAAAATTTACATTAGAAAGAGCTGCCTCTTCTCCACAAACTCTTTATCTATTTAAACCTATCACTAAAGTTACAGTTATTGATGATTATACAGTTCAAGTTACCACTGACAAACCTTTTGGTGCTTTACTTAATAATCTAGCTGCTGTTCAAGGTGGTATTGTTTCTAAAAAAGCTGTACTTAAGTATGGAGATGATTATGTAAATCATCCTGTTGGAACTGGACAATATAAATTAAAAGAATGGTTACCTGGAAATAGAATTGTTTTTGAAGGATTTAAAGATGCATATCAAGGTGCTCCTAATTTTGAAGAATTAACTTATCTTACAATTCCAGAAGTGAGTAATAGAATGATTGCTCTTGAAACTGGAGAGGTAGATGTAGCTTTTGATATTGGAATTATGGACAAAGAAACTATCGAAAATAGTAACAACCTAGAACTTGTTGAGGTTGAATCTCCCGCTTTACTATACTTAGGCTTTGACCAAACTAATCCCATCTACCAAAATAAAAAATTAAGAGAGGCTATTGCTTATGCTATTGATAATCAAACTTTTGTAGATGTTGTTTTTAGAGGTTCTGCTGTAGCTGGAGATTCTCCTCTACCTAAAGCAAGTCCTGCTTATAATAGAAATGTAAAAAAATATAATCAAGATATAGAAAAAGCTAAAAAACTTTTAGCTGAAGCTGGATATCCTAATGGATTAGATATTGAATTATGGTGTATGGATGATGGACCTAGAGTAGATATGTGTGTTATCATTCAAGACCAGCTTAAAAAAATTGGTATTAATGTAGAGATTAAAATCTTTGAATTTGGTGCTTATGTTTCTAAAACAGCTCTACCTAATAAAGAGTTATACTTCCTATCTTGGAATTCTTCTGGTGATGGAGATGTTGCCCTATATCCACTATTTCACTCATCTCAACATGGAGCTCCTGGAAATAGAAGTTTTTACTCTAATAAAAAAGTAGATGAATTATTAGATAAAGCTAGAGTTTCTGTTAACGAAGAAGAAAGAACTACTCTATATAAAGAAGTTCAAAATATTTTACAAGAGGATTTAGCTATTTATCCATTAGCCTATCCAAAAATTAATTTAGCTAAAAACAAAAATTTAACTGGACTTGTATTTAAGAAAAATGGAGACATTGATCTTACAAATTTAGATTTCAATCAAAAATAATGAAAGAGACTATTGTAACTTTAAATAATTTCAAACTTTAAAATTGACTAAGGAGCTTTTTTATCTCCTTAGCTTTTTTTATAAAAACTATCAAGTATTTAAAATTTTTTCAAATTTTCAATATAATACATCTATAACAAATTAATTGAATAAAAGCTAAGAATTTGAACTGTGTTTTAACCCATATTCTACAAATTTAGATATTAAATTTTGAACCTTATTCCATTCTTCGTTTTTTTCCCATTTTAATGATTTGTTAATTGAAAAACTTCCATAAAAGATAAAAAGAAATAACTTTTCAGCCTCATATTCTGTTAAATTATAATTTTTCATAAATTTTTTTATACTGTCTTTTTTTGCATAGTTATATAATCTACTAGCAATATAATTAGATAGATAAAAATCATTAAAGAGTACTTGATATTTTGAAGTTATTGATTTTTGACATAGTGGTTCTTTGTCCGATTCATTTAAATTTTTATTATTAATATTATCTGTTAGTTCTAAAGCGTCATCTAAAACTTCTATTAAAACTTGATTAAGATTATTATAGTGTAAATAAAATGTTGCTCTTGCTATTTTAGCTTTTTTACAAATTATTGAAATATTCAATTTTTCATAAGATATATTTTCTAATAATTCTAAAAACGTATCTTTAATTAATCTACAAGTATACTTAGCTCTTATATCATCTTTTCTTTTTTTCATTTTTACCTCAAAAATATTTACATATTTTAAAATATGTAAATAAAAATACATTTTTTTAATAATTGTAATTGTAGAAATTTTATATTTAAGATTATAATATATTTATAGACAACATGTCAATTAATTTAAAAATTAAAAAAGGAGAAAATTTGATGAAGTTAAAAAAAATAGGAACACAAATACAGCAAATTCGTAATGCAACTATAAAATTAAGCTATGGAGGCTACATCTTTCTTATTGATCCATGGCTTGCTCCTAAAGGTGCAACAGGAAGTTTATTAGAATTAAATAAAGGAGAGTTTAAGGTAAAAGAATTAATAAAAGAAAGTATAAGAATGCCAATATGTGATTTACCTTTTTCCACTACTGAAATTTTAGAAGATGTAGATTTTTATATTGTAACACATTTACATCCAGATCACTTTGATATGGATAATTATAATGAAGTATTAGATAGAAATATTCCTATTTTTATTCAAAATAATGCAGAAGCTGATTTTATGAAAAATTTAGGATTTAAAGATATTAAGATATTACAAGAAAATGGAAGTTCTTTAGGAAAAATAAAACTCACTAGAGTAGAAGCTTTACATGGTTCCCTAACTCCGTGTGGTCCAGCTAGCGGTCTTATTTTTGAAGCTGAAAGAGAACCCACAATATATTTTGCTGGGGATACAATTATGTATGATGGAGTAAAATCTGTAATAGAGAAATTTAAACCAGATATAATAATTTTAAATGTTGCTGATGCTTTTTTTATTAAATATGGCCATTTAATAATGGATGAAGAAGCAATTGATATCATTCATAAATTAGCTCCAAATGCAAAAATAATTGCTTCTCATTTAGATAACGTTGCTCATGCTTATCTTACAAGAAATATATTATTATATAAATTAATCCAAAAAGGAATTGAGCAAGAAATTCTTATTCCAAATGGTACACTAGCTAATGGAAGTCTTATAAACTATTCATCAAAAGATACTAGAAGAGTTGATTTAATATTTAGCGTTGGATATGATGATGACATAATCAAAGTTAAAAATGTTCTTTGGGATATTATAAATAAAAATGAATTGATTTTAAAAACACCTGAAGCATTTGTGGGTATAAGCCAACATGCTGCAAGTTCTATAGATTTCACTGTTAGAGTTTGGACTAAACAAGAAGATTATTGGAAGGTTCATTTTAGCTTACTAGAGGAAGTTAAATTAAGATTTGATGAGGAAAACATAACTATTCCATATCCTCAAATGGATGTAAACTTAACTAAATAAAATGTAACGGAATAAAAAGCCTAAATTAAATGAGCAAATAAACACATTTAATTTAGGCTTTTATCAATCCTACCACACTAAATCTTAAATAATTATCTTAATTTTATAATAACGTTTTCAACGACTTTTGTCAATAACTTTTTTCAAAATATTGACAAAAGTTATTTTAAATATTTTTAATATAAATTTAAAGCCGGTATGAAATACCAGCTTTTTTATTTAGCAAAATCAAAGTTATCTTCTTTAAATTTTTCCATAAGTTTACTGCTATTACTTATTAGTCTATTTAATTTTTCATTTTCAACTGAATTTTCTTTTAAATCAACTCTTATGTCTTCTAAGCCAATCTCTTTATCTTCTAATATTTTTTCTAATTCTCTTATGGTTAAAAGCTCATTTTTAAAAACTCCAGACTCCTTGGCCTCTTCAATAAGCTTTTCTTCTAAAACTTTTATATTTTTACTTATTTCTAATTTATTTAGCTTGTACTTCCATGTATCTAATGAGAAAAAGTTTTTAATAATACCTCTATCCTTAAGACTATGCTCTTCTGAAACCTCTATGAGATTTTTTTGATTAATAGCCCTTATGTACTCTTCATAAGAATTAAAGGATTTAATTTCCTCAGACTTAAGAACCTTCTCTTTAAACATATTCCATTGAGATTTTATAGCATTTTCAGTACTATCTTTTTCAGCTACGAATTTTCTCTCATTTGTTAATAATAACTCCCTTGCCTCTTGCACTTCCTTAAGATTTTTTTCTAAGTTATCTTTTTCTGAAAGTATTTTATCATATTTCTCTTTTTCTTCTAACCAAGCTTGAACTAACTGATTATAGTATATTTTTTCTCTTCTTTCTTTTCTTAATATTTTATTTGATATGCTTATTTCCATTACAAAAATAGGAACTAAATTCTCTCTTGAAATTTTAAACTCCTTTAAAAGAATTACTAGTAATAAAGGACCTATATAAGCTCTTAACATATCATGTCTAGTTCTAAATTCATAAAAATCAAAATCTTTTTGAAAGGCTACATAAATTGAAAAAACTGATTTTATAACAAATTCAGAGCTCTCACTTATTCCACAGTCTAAGGCAGCTTTTAAAAACTCCACTTTATTTAATCTTATATTTTCCTTAATTGCCCCCTCAGATATATCTGTAAAATTCATCTTATTTAATATGATTTTTCTCTCATCTAAAGGTATTGTTTTTAAAACTTCATAAATTATATCAGAAACCTTGCCTTCATTATCCTCTTCATGATTTATTTCAGCTGACAAGCTATTCATTATTACTATTAAATAGTAATTTATTATCGCTTCTAATTTATCTACCTTCCCATTAAATCCATTACGACTTTCAATTATAAAATAAGCCTTCTCAACTATACTATCTAAAGATTTATCAAAAGTTTTCTTATCTGCAACTGAGGCTACTGGAGTATTAGTAAGCTTTAATAAAATATAATATAACTTTAATTTTAAAATCCCGTCAGAATATTTTTTTAAGTCCTCTACCTCTTTTTCAATAAACTTTAAAAACTCTTTCCTTTGAGATTTTAAAAATATACTTTTAGATTTATTTAAGAAAATACTACCTAAACTTAAACTCTTCAAAAAGGCATAGACAACCCTAAGTTCATATCCTTGTAAGGATAAAAACCCCTTATAAAAATCTGGATATTTATTATTACTTTCTTCAACAGATTGATCCTTCGCTATATAAGTAGTAAGTTTAACTTGAATTTCTTTAAAACTATTTAAAACTTCCTTCTTTTCTTCCTTAACATTTCTTAAAAGTTCCTCAAGCTCTTCTTGTTTTTTTTCATCATCACTATTAGTTTTTATTTGTTTTTCTAGACTTATAATAAATTTTTCCTTATTTTCAAGAACCTTTTTATCTATTGCTAAGTCACATTCACTCTCTTTTATACTTTCCGGAGTAATGAAACTATAATCCGCCTCTAAGCTCATCTCTTTAGTTACATTTTTTAAGTACCATATTAAAATTTCATGCACTTTCTTTAATGCTAATAATGTACTATTTTCTTCTAAATTGCTATCAATTTCTTTATTAGCACTTTTCTCCCCTTTAATTCTTATATACTCACCATACTCAATTATCCAACTTGGGACATATTCTTTTAACTTATTTAAGGTATTTTTAAAATTATCTTCTTTATCTCTATTTACTTCATATTTTTCTTCAAGCTTAATTAATAAGTCTTCCACAACCATTCTTAAAGCGATATATGTTAAAGCTGCATGGGTCTCCCATGCCTTTTCAGCATTTTTCAATAAATCATAATATCTTTCAATACTTGTTTTTAATATAAAATCATAATTTGTACTTTTTTTACTATCCATACTTTCCCCTCTAAGAATATGTATTTATTTAATGCTTGTTATTCTTAAAGAAATCAAAAATACCTTTTAATAATACTTGAGCTTTTTTGTCTTCAAGCTTTTTAAATTTATTATTAATGTATTTTTTATTAGCCTCAACTTTAAGATTAACAAAATCTATATCTTTTTTAATCTCTTCA
>OGKK01000387.1_pt1 | contig 16982 bp, 13 predicted proteins | sample 1572401 | NCBI WGS metagenome assembly OGKK01 (sample SAMEA2582155, study PRJEB24529) | metagenome | biome: Human gut stool | place: China | collected 2011 | reverse complement strand
AAAGTAAAAAAAGGTGTTAATACTTTTAAGTACCAACACCAAAAATTATACATCCATTAAAAATCATTAATTTGCAACAGCCCCATTTTTTTAAAATATTTTCTCTATGATACTTTAAATATTTTTTTGTTTTTCATTAACATTGATTCTTAAATTTCTAGATAGATTTAAACTAGGAAATTCGTCATCATTTAAAATGGAAGAGATAATAATATTCCCTTCATCTGAGAATGAAATAAAGCCCTTATCAAATAAGATATCATGTTGTGGACAAAGTAAAAGAACGTTATCAATATCTAATCTTTCATTATTGTTTGACTTACTCCAAGGTTTGATATGACTAGCAATTAATAATTCATCTCTTTTTATATCACATAATTGACATTTTTCTTGCTTAGTTAATAGTAGTTTTTTTAGTTGAGAATGTCCTATTCTATTTTTTATTAAAATTTCTTTTTCAGTCACTTTAATAGTAGATATATCTTCTATTTCATTTAAATCAATTTTTTCAAGAGATTTTAAGGTTCTTTCTTCATAATCAAAATAAATTCTGATAGGGACTTCATCAAAATATCTGATACATTTTCCTAGTCCTATATATTTAAATTGTGGGCTATCATTGTATCTAATAAAAAGGTAAATATTAGTTTTATTATTTATAATCTTTTGCATTGTAGGCCAGTTTACATGACTTCCAGTTCTTCCATGCCATTCTAAGAGTCCATTTTCTAAAAATTTGTCATTATAGTTATGTCCAGTTCTTCCAGGACCTTCAATAGTTATAAAAAGATAAAACTCATTATTAAAACTAGCACATCCTGTTGCCCATTGTCCACCTTTAGTATTAGTATTTAAAATAATCCCAATTGTTTCTCTTGTATAAATTTTATTTATTTCAAACATAAATTTCCCCTTTAATTAATAATTTTCAAGATAGTTTATTATATCATTAATTAAATAGTTTTGTAAAAATATTAATTAATATGTTATAATTTAAAGAAAATATAAAAATGGGGGAATTAAAGTGGAATATCCATTTACATATAAATCGAATAGGGATTTTGAGATCAAATTATATTCAGGATTAACAATTTTTGTTGGACCAAATGGAAGTGGAAAAACAAGAACTTTAAAAGAAATGAGAGATTATTTTAAAAGTGAGGGGAATAAAGTTAGATATTTATCATCAAATAGATTAGGAGAAATGGAACAATATAGATCTACAATAGATCAATATTCTTATTCAATTGAAGATTATAGTGTTGGTGATTTATGGAAAAAAAAAGCTAGATATAAAATTGAAACAATATCTGGAGATTTTTTTGCTATGGATGAAAAAAGAGATGTTTATATTAAAGTTGCAGAAAGATTGTCTATAATGTTTGGAAGAGAAATACACCTTGAATGGAATGCAGGGCAATTGAAAGTTTATTTTGAAAAGAAAGGAGATCTAGAAGGATACTCTGTGGTATTAGAAGCTAGTGGATTAGTTAATCTTGTTTCTATATTAGCGGCTCTATATGATGATGATATGGAAATATTATTAATTGATGAACCAGAAGTATCATTACATCCACAGTTACAAGCATATCTTTTAAAAGAAATAAAAAAAATAATAAAATTATATAATAAGACAGTAGTTATATCAACTCACTCAACTGAATTTTTATCATTTAGTACTGTTGAAGATTTTTGTAATTTAGTATTTTTTGATGAAAATACTACTCCTATTCAATTACAGCCAGATAGAGATGAGCTTAAAAATAAAAAATTGAAAGATTTTTTATTTAGAATGAGCCAAATGTATAAAAATGGATTTTTTGCTAAAAATATATTTTTACTTGAAGGAACGAGTGATTTAATAGTTTGTCAATTTTTAATAAATAAATTCAATCTTGAAGTAGCGGCAGCAGGAACACAAATTATTCCAGTTGATGGAAAAGGTCAGTTTACTACAATTAGTAAATTATTCAGATTATTAAATAAAAAAGTCACAATTTTAACAGATTTAGATAGTTATACTGATGATAATATATTGATTAATTACTTCTCAAATTTTTCTGAAGCAAGAGAGTTAGCTGCAGAAAATGGAGCTAAAAGTATTATAGATATTGATAAAAGTATTAGAGAAGAAATAAGTAAATTAATTAGAAATAATAAAGATAGAATGGAAAATATATATGGTAATCATCCTTATTGGATTTGTAGAGAAAAAGGAGAAAATGAAGAGAAATATTTAAAAAGAGCAATAATAGGTGAACTTTTTATTAGAGAAAATATAGATGATTGGCCAGAAGTTACAGAATGGAAAGCTTTGAAAAAAAGAATGATAGCAATTTTTGATATGTTAAAAAAACTAGGGTGTTTTATTTTGAAAAAAGGAGCTTTAGAAAGTTATTATATGTATTCTTCAAAGAATACTTATGAAAGGAAACCTTCAGTAGCAATAGAAGAAATATCTGAACTAGAAACTAAGGAAAAAAAAGATATACTGGGAAATTATAAAGATATAGTAGAAGTTTTAGAATATGTAGCATTATCTAAAAATATTGATGAAAGTTTAGCAATTCGAAATGAATTATTAAGTGAAATAGCAATAATTTTACAAGTTTTAGATGAAGATACAACCGAAAATGACATAGTAACAGCAGTAAAAAAAGTTAAAGGTCATACTAGTTCTTTATTTAAATATAATATTTTAAATGAAGGTGGAAAATTAGGAATAGAGGTAGAATTAAAATCTAAAATTTTAGAAGTAATAGGATTTCCATTTAAAATTTATAAAGGAGATAATGTTAATAATAAAATAGAAGAAAATATAAAAAATAGAAATTAAAGGGAAAATATTATATAATATAAAATATAAAAATGAAAAAATTAAAGAAAATAATCTCCTAAAAACTTAGAAAAAACACCTAAAAATACCCTTGTAGGTAACACATAGGTAACAAAAGGTATATTTATACCAATAAAATCAAGGATTTCAAATTCTCAAAAAGATAATTTGCATGGAATTATATAGGGGCTGTTGCAAATTAATGATTTTTAATCATTAGTTTGCAACATTTTTTATTTTGATGTAAAAAAATAGAAATCATTTTATTGATTCCTTAAAATTTTTCATATCTTATTTATTTTTAGGCAATACAAAAAAACATCCCTCTTTTTTTATTTTTTACGCCCTTTTTAAAGGATGAAGTGTTGTTCCTTTTTTATTAGTTTTTCCTCTTTGGATTAAGCGATTTAAATTATACCCTAGACAAAATAAGCAAATTTCTCTTAATACTCTATTTTTTCCTCGAACTTTTAATTTTCTTAATTTCATATTTTCTTTTAAAACTGCAAATGCTCCCTCTACTTGAATACTTCTATTCATTCTTAAACATTTTCCATAAGCGCTTGATATATTTTCTTGAGATTTTTTAGATAACATTCTAAACTTTACATTGTAACCTATTGTCTTTTGTGTTTCTGAATTAAAAAAATATTGTCTTTTCCCATTTTTACTTGAATAAAGAAATTTTAATTCTAAACCATCTTTTCTAAAAAGTTTGTTTTCTTCATAGTCATATATTAAATTTTCAACTTTATTTAAATCTTTTTTAAATTTTCTAGTTTTTAATTTTTCAAAATATATCGGCTTTATGTATGAAGTATATCCCAGTTTTTCTAAATATTCATAATTGTCTATACTTTCATAGCCAGCATCAGCTACTATATTTTTAATATTTAAATCTAGTAATTTGATTTTTTCCAAAAAAGGAATTAGAGTTTTTGAATCAGAAGGATTTGAAAAAATATCATAAGCACAAATATATTCACTTACAACTCCAATTTGCAGATTATATCCTGGTTTTAATTGTCCATTTCTCATGTAGTCATCTTTCATTCTCATAAAAGTAGCATCTATATCTGTTTTTGAATAGCTGTTTCTCTCTTTTAAATTTTGAAAATGTTTTGAATATTTTTCATATCTTTCTAAATATTCAGCGCATAGTTCAAAATATTTTTGTTCTTTTGATTTTCGTTTTCCACGTCCATGAACAAAATTAATATTTAAATTTTCAAGATAATGATAAATTTCAAAAAAAGAAGATAAATTAGAATTAAATTCTTGATTGAAATCAAGAACAAGAGCTTGAATTTTATCATTAAGTTTATTCCAATAATTTTTGACAGATTTTTTCCAAACGAAAGAATATCTATTAGCATAGGCTTCAATTTTAGTACCATCAATGTAAATATTATCAGTAGAGATATCTTCCATTTTAAAAATTTTTTTAATAAATTGTTCAAATAGATCAGGAAGTAAATGCTCAATTTTATTCAAAAATCTAGAAATAGTAGAATGATCAGGAAGAGTAGAATCTTGTAAAAGAAATCTAAACTTAATATTTTCTAGACAAGCATTTTCAATATCACGAGTAGAATAAATACCTCTAGAATAAGCATAAAGAATGATAGCAAACATTCTAACAGGATGTACCTTAGTTTTGTAAGAAAATACTTTCAAAAGTTTAGTAAAATCCATATCCACCAAAATGGCGCTAAGTTTTCTTACAGGGTCATCCTCAGAAATATGATATTGTAAAAGATTAAAAATTTTAGGTTGAATTAAATTAAAATACGTGTTATTATTAATTGGGTTTTTCATAGGTATATTGTATTAGAAATTTGAAAAAATTTCGAGTACTTTATACCTTTTTTAATGTAAAAAGAAAAAAGCTAAAGAGAGAAAAAATCTCTTCAGCTAATTTCAAAGGTTTGGGCTATTTAAATTTGCAACAGCCCCTTTTTATTATCTAACTTTTACTTTCTCAATTATAAACTCATTATTTTTTCTTTTAACATTTAATTTTACAACTTCATTTGAAGTTTCTGGAAAATCTTCTCTATAGTGTGCTCCTCTACTTTCTTCACGATTTAAAATGCTCAAAGCTAACATCTTTATACTCTCTTCCATTAAATAGACTTCTAATGAACCTTCTTTTAAATTTTTCTCTATACAATAGCTTTCTCTCATATTTTTTAACTCTTCAAATAATCTTTTTACTTTTTCTGCACTTCTAACAATTCCTAAATTATCACTTGTAATATTTTTTAAGATTTTTATAACACTTTTTTTATCTAAGAGATTATTTTTATCTTCTCTAGTAATCTCTTTTATCCAAGCATTAAAATCTTGCTCAATATCTCTCTTTTTTAATTTAAGGCTTTTGGTATTTTTGATATATTCAACAGCATTGATAATAGCTCTATTTGCAAAAACTAAAGAACCACCTAAAGAATTTCCACCTAATCTATTGGCTCCTTCTATTATAGAAGCAACTTCTCCTATTGCATACAATCCATTTACTCCTGTTCTAGCAAATTCATCTATTTTTATACCACCATTACAACTGTGAGCAAAATGACTGATGATAATATTATCTTTTAATAAATCTATTCCCATATCATTCTTTAGCCAATCTAAATAAACTATATAAAACTCTTCTTTATCTTCATAGAGCTCCTTAGAATATTTTATCCCAACTCCCTCTGTTGAAATTTTTAAATCAATTATATGACTTTTAAAATCTACACTAAAAGGAGCATAACTACTTCTTTCTATCCAAAGCTCCTTATTTTTTTCATCATCTACTCCAGATAAAAGTAGATTATTTCTTAAATCATACATTCCTAAGCAATATTTAAGAGTATGTTCTCCAAATAATACATTATATTTGGGTTTTAAGAAAGCTGGTATAAATTGTATAAACTCCATATTTTGAGCTATAGCCCCAGCATCTAAAGCAGCAATATGTCCAATTCCATTTATTCCTTCTGGATAAAGACTATCTTTATAATTGCTAGCTACTCCACCAGTTGCTAGTATAATTACTTTAGACTTTACAAAGATAAAATTTTGTTTACATTGAAATATAGCTCCAACTACTCTTTTATCTTTAGTAACTATTCTAACCAAGGTACTATTTTCTAAAATATTTAATCCTCTGTGATTTTTTAATTTTCTTTTACATCTTTCCTTAGCTTTTTTCCAATTATTTATGAGATAGATATCTCTTGGATATTTTGCAAAACATGCAGGTCTAGAATCTTTACGAAGCCAAGGCTCAAATCCAATCTTATTTAATAGATATAAACTATTTTTTATATTTGAGATATAAGTTTTTATCAACTCAGGATTTTCCATTCCATTTCCCATTTTTACTATATCTTCATAATATCTTTCATAATCATCTTTATCTTTTGTAACTTGTATTCCCAATGTTCCTTTTAGTGGAAAATAACTAGCTCCACCACACAATTTTTTATTTGTCACAAGACAAACTCTTTTTCTCTTTTTTAGAGCTCTCTCTGTTGCTATAAGCCCTGCTATCCCAGTTCCTACAACTAAAATTTCCGTTTTAAATTCTTTTTTTATTTTTATTTTCAATCCTCAATCTCCTTGTTAATAAATCTTATATCTAAAAATATTATTTAGCTATAATATTGTTTATATCTATTCTATTCTCTTGCATACCATTTTTTATTAAAAACTCTTGTGTCTCTATTAAATCTTGAATATCTGCCTCTCTTATCTCTGGATTAAAATCATATAGTGGATATAACTCTAGTACCTCGTCCTTTGTTAGTCCTACATCTTCAGCTGTTATTTTTAAAGTATTTTCAAAATTTTCATCAATATATTTTACTGCATCTTCATTGACTTTTAAAAATCTCTTAACTAACTCTGGATTCTCTTTTAAAAATTTTCCACTTACAGCTGTAACTACTAGTCCTTGTGTCAATCCTTCCCCATTACTTACTACCTTAGCACCATTTTTTATAGCTTTTAAAGCTACAGGTCCAGCAAGTAGAGCTGCATCTATACGTCCACTTTCCATAGCTGCTAAAGCATCAGGAAGTCCCATATTTATAAATTCTACATCTTCCTCTTTAAGATTTCCTTTCCCTAAATATCCTACTAACACTTGATGAAGTATTGTTCCTTTTGGTCCTCCAATTTTTTTCCCTTTCAATGACTCAGGAGTATTTATTTCATCTTTTTTTGAAAGAATCATAAATACCTTTGGTGATCTACTATATACATTGGTAATTTTTAAATCTACTCCATTAGAAGCTGCTATTATAGCAGAAGTTCCACCTAGTGCATGTAAAAAATCTAACTCTCCAGCTGCTAGAGCATTAGTTTGTTCTGGGCCTGTTGTCAATTCATAAAAATTTATCTTTATTCCATCTTTTTCAAACTCTTTATCAAACATTTTTAAGTTTTTTTCTAAAATAGATGGAATATTTAATGGAGATTTAACATAAGTCAAATTTATGTTTTCAACTTTTTTATCCTTTCCACATGCACCTACTAATAATAATAAACTCATACTTACTAAAACCATTATCTTTTTTAACATATTTATCCTCCTTAATTTTCTATTAAATCTATTATTTTACCTTTTAATTTTATTAATTCCATATCTTCTATCTCTCTTGGATAATTTTTATCTATTCTAAATTCTATTATTTTTCCCTCTTTTATAACTAAAACTCTATGAGCTAGAGCTAGTGCTTCATCTAAATTATGTGTTACAAAAATTATTCCTATCTTAGTTTTTTCATAGATTTTTAACAACTCTTTTTGTAATTGCCTCCTAGTAAAATAATCTAAAGCTGAAAAAGGCTCATCCATAAACAGTGTATCTGGCTCATAACTTAAAGCTCTAGCTAATGCTACTCTTTGAGCCATTCCTCCAGATAGTTCTTGAGGGTAACTTTTCCTATACTCCCCCAACCCTATCATCTCTAAATATTTATCTACATTCTCTTTTCTCCCGTGAATAGTTATATTCTCCTCTACAGTAAGCCAAGGCAATAATCTACTCTCTTGAAAAACTACCCCATATTTTCCTTGAGCTTCTAAATTATTTTCATCATAAAATTTCACTTCCCCTTGAATATCTTCATCTAATTTAGATAATATCCTCATTAAAGTAGTTTTCCCACAGCCACTTTTTCCCAAGATAACTGTTATTTCATCATTTTTTATCTCTAAATCTAAATTTTTAAAAACCTCTTTTTTTTCATAGATTTTAGTTAAGTTTTTTACTCTATATAAACCTCTCATACAAGCTTCCTTTTCTTTTTTTTAAATATTTATCAGTAAAAATAGAAAATATATAATCTGTAATCATTCCTAAAAATCCTATGGATAATATACCAACAACTACTATATCTGACCTAGATATTTGTTGGGCATCTAAAATTAGATATCCTATCCCTGAAGATGAAGCTATAAGTTCCGCTGCTATTATTGCTCTCCAACTATAACCAAGCCCCAACTTTAATCCTAGAAGTATATCTGGAATAGCACTTGGTAATATTATCTTTTTAAATATTTCCATATGAGTTAAATTAAAAACTTTCCCAACCTCTATATATTTCTCATCACAACTTACTATCCCTTTTAGTGAATTTAAAAATATGGGAAAAAAACTAGCTAATATTATTATTACTATTTTTGATAACTCTCCTATTCCAAACCAGAGTATTATCATTGGAACTAGGGCTAACGGGGGAACATGCCTCATAAATTCCAACAGATTTTTAAAATACTCATATAATTTAGGCTTTATACCAAATACTATTCCAAGAGGAAGAGCAAAAAATATAGATATTCCAAAACCTATTATAACTCTTCTTAAACTTATAGCTACGCTATTTAGTAATTTTCCATTTTTTGATAAAATAAAAAAACTTTTTATTACCTTTTCAGGAGATGGAATTATAAAACTATTCCATAATTTAAAAATTGAACCTAAATACCATATGAAAAATATAAGTATAATTATATAAAATCTTCTTTTATACATTTTATCTGCTCCTTTCTATCACTATTATAGCAGAAAAATTTCTAAACTAATCAAAAAATAACGGAACTGTTGCAATTTAAGAAATTAAAGTTATTATAACTAATTCAAGAATGACTTTTGCTATGTAAAAAAAACTAAGAATTGTTCCATATTCTAAAAATTTGAATGAGAAATAGCTTAAGAATTACACAATTCTTAAAGTTCTTTATCAATATAAAATTGTCATTCTTGAATTTTATTACTTTTCTAAGTAAATTTCTTAAATTGAAATCGGGATAAAATAAGAGTAAAGAAAAAGGAAAAAAATTTACTGTAATGAGCATTGCGTAAGCACTAGCGATTGGAAGTAAACTTTTTTCCTTTTATATTATTAAATATTTTTATTTTTTGATTTCAATTTAAGAATTTGCAACAGTCTCTTATATCTTTTATATAATTATTTTATCTATTATAGGAAATTTTCATTGAAGTATACCATTAGAGCTTCATACTCTTTCTTAGTATCAGCTACAGTGTATATATCTACTCTAAATCCTCCCATAGAAGTTTTCATTTCAAGAGCTAATGTACTCTCAAAATCATCACTATCTAAAATAAAGAATTTAGAAACTTTTAATTTTCTATTTGGATTATGGAATACAACTTTTAATTTATTTACATATGGAGAACCTTTTAATAAACTTAACATATCATCTAACTCTTGTGGTCTCTCTGTTATCGTTGAAGATGGTATCTCTTTTTCACTTACAGGAATATTAGTAGTTCTTCTTGGTAAATATTTACAATTTTTAACAGTCTTTAAGTAAAAGTCTCCCATTGCAGATAATTCTACATAAGTTTTTTCTCCATATTTTATCTCTTCTAAGAAGTAAGATAACTCTAAGTTTTCATTTAAATATTTTTCAACTTTTTCTTTTTCTAATCTTTCATTATTTGAAATAGTATTGAAAAACTCTTTATTTTCTAAATAGTAGTTATAGTCTATCTTTATAGGTAAAGGTGGTATCTCAGTAACATCTTCAAACTCTCTAAACATAAAATATGATTTAATTCCAAGAATTTGAGCCATAAGACTTACCATAAATATCTCTGCTGTATAACCTCCAACTGTACATACAGCTATATTATATTTATTTCCAACTTGTTCTACTATATCTCCAACTTCTTCTACTAGATTTCTTAATCCTTTTATTCTAAACTCATCAGGATTTCTTTTATTCATTTTTTCAACAGCTTTTCTAATAACTCTTCTTACTATTCCTTTGCTTAAGAAAAATTCCTCTAATACCTCTCCAGCTAATCTTCCATTTACAGTATCATGTGTTATCATAAATAGATGTCTTCCTGAAAAAATATCTTTCTCTCTTAAATTTTCTACTGCAATAATCTCTGATCCAAATCTCTTATCTCTAAGGTCTACCATACTCTCTTTTTCATAGTAGCTTAAAATATCATCTTTAGTTATATTTTCCTTTTCCGGATTGTGTTCAATATAGTTTTCTATTAAACTTGTCCCTACTGTAATTATTAAATTATCCAATTTGTTTCCCCCTATCTTTAAATAAAATTCTCTCTACATTTATTATTACCTTTAAATAGCTGTTTTGTCAATCTTTATTTTCAAAACTATACATTTAATTTAAGTTATAAAATTTTAATAAATTTATTTTAATAAAAAAAACTCAAGAACAATTTTTCTATTCTTGAGTTTTTATAAACTATCTCTACATATCTCTACAAGCTATAATATCTGCTCCAGTTCCTAAAACATTTTTTATTATTATATCTCCATGTTTTACTGGTGCTTTTACTTCTATGTTATTTAACAACTTCATACATTCAAAATTTAATTCTTTTGGAATACTTGTACTAGTTTTTACTGGTAATCTATTGTGGATTCCTCCTACTACTCTTACTGTTGAAGTAATTACTCTTTTAGGAGCAGTTAACTCCTCCTTAGCATAAATTGCTCCTCTTGGACAAGTATTTCCCTTTACATCTAAAGTATCTGTATCTATTGTTAAGTGACATCCCATAGGACATACTATACATACCATCTCTTTTATCATTATTTTTCCTCCTCTGGCACTAAACAAACTACTAGCTCATTACCTTTTACACTTTCTAATAGTTTCTTAGGAACTACTACTTTTTCCATCTCTCCAGGAGCTAGATGAGCCTTCTTCATATTTACTAATACTGTATCTCCATCTTTTACTTGTAATCTCATATTTTTATATATGTTATTTACTCTCATAGAGATTTCTAAAAAATTTTCTATATTTTCAAATCTATATTTTTGAGGAACAGTGTAAGTCACTCCAAACCCATTTTTAAGCTCTATATACTCTCCATTTTGTACTTCATCTTTTACAAATTTAGCAGCTGCTTTTCCTGCTTTTCTAGCTTCAGCACTTACAAAGTCAACTAAGTCATGTACATGAACTACATTTCCACAAGCAAATATTCCAGGAATACTTGTTTCCATCATCTCATTTACAACTAGTCCAGAAGTTCTTCTATCTATTACAATTCCTGTTTTTCTTGAAATATCATTTTCTGGAATAAGTCCTACTGATAAAAGTAATGTATCACACTCATACTCTATCTCTGTACCAGGAATAGGTCTTCTATTTTCATCTACCTTAGCTATTGTAACTCCCTCTACTCTCTCTTTTCCTTTTATATCTACTACTGTATGACTTAAATATAATGGAATATTATAATCATTTAAGCATTGAGCTATATTTCTAGCTAATCCTCCAGAGAATGGCATAAGTTCTACAACTGCTTGTACCTCTGCTCCCTCTAATGTCATTCTTCTAGCCATAATAAGCCCAATATCTCCAGAACCTAAGATAAGAACTTTTTTACCTACCATATATCCTTCCATATTTATAAATCTTTGAGCTGTTCCAGCTGTAAATACTCCTGCTGGTCTCTCTCCTGGAATAGATATAGCTCCTCTTGTTCTCTCTCTACATCCCATAGCTAAAACTATTGCTTTAGCTTCTATCATCATATATCCATCTACTGTATTGATAGCATGAACTATTTTTTCAGGAGTTACTTCTAATACCATAGTATCTAATTTATACTCTATATTCTTCTCTTTAAGTTTTTTAATAAATCTTTCTGCATACTCTGGTCCAGTAAGCTCCTCTTTGAATTCGTGTAATCCAAATCCATTGTGGATACACTGTTGTAATATTCCTCCAAGTTCTTTGTCTCTCTCTATTACTAAAATATTTTCTACTCCATTATTTCTAGCTTCTATTGCTGCTGCAAGACCTCCAGGTCCTCCACCAATAACCACTAAATCGTATCTCATCTTATAGTTCCTCCTGTTTTTTAGTTTCTCCAGTAAGGATATATGACCCTACTTTATCTAATACTATATCTTCTAATTTTTGATTTAATTCTCTTGCTAAAATCTCTTGTACTCTTGGTCCACAGAATCCACCTTGACATCTTCCCATTCCAGGTCTGCATCTCTTTTTAATACCATCTACTGTCTTAGCTCCTACCATTCTATGAATTACATCAACTATCTCTCCTTCAGTGATATTTTCACATCTACAAATTATTCTTCCATATCTTGGGTCTTTTTTAATTACCTCTGCTTTCTCTTCATTAGAAAGTTCCATAAAATGAATTTGTGGTCTATTTTTCTTGTGCTCCTCTTTTTTCTTTACATCTCCTAATCTTTCCACTATCATCTTAGCTACATCTACTCCAATAGCTGGTGCTGATGTAAGTCCAGGAGATTTTGTCCCTGCTATATTAAAGAAATAAGGCGCATCTTCTGCTTCTCCTATAATAAAATCATCTATATCTGCTTCTGCTCTAAGCCCACTAAAGTTTTTAATATTATCTCTAAAGTTTATATCTTTTACACTTTTAGTTGCAGTTGCTCTAATTTTATCTAATCCACTTAGAGTGTTTCCTACATACTCTTTATCCTCTACCTTTTCAGCTGTTGGTCCTACTATTAAGTTTCCATGCGCTGTTAGTGCTACTAAAACTCCTTTCCCAACTTTTGTAGGACATTGGAAAATCACACTACTTACTAGGTTCCCTTGTACTTTATCTAATAAAAAGTATTCTCCAGCTCTTGGAGTAATTTTAAACTTTCTTTCACTTACCATGTTATTTATCTCATCAGCAAACATCCCAGCAGCATTTACTAAAGCTCTAGTTTCTAATTCTTCTCCATTTGCAAGTATCACTTTATATCCATTTTCTAATTTTTCTATCTTTTCAACCTTAGCATCAGTTATTACTTCTACTCCATTCAATGCTGCATTTTCCAACATTTTTATAGTTACTTCCCAAGGTCCTGTTACCCCAGCTGTTGGAGCATATAATGCTGCTACAACCTCTTTACTTACATTTGGCTCCATTGCAAATACTTCTTCTTTTTCTATAATTCTCATATTAGGAATTCCATTTTTTAATCCTCTATTATATAGTAAAGTTAAATGTGCCCTTTCCTCTTCTGAAAATGCTAAAACTAATGAACCTGTTCTTTTAAATGGAGCATCTATCTCTTTACATAAATCTTCATACATAGCATTTCCTAATGCATTGTACTTTGCCATTAAAGTTCCCTCTGGTGCATCATATCCAGCATGTACTATTCCAGAGTTAGCTTTACTTGTTCCATTAGAAACATCATGCTCTTTCTCCAATACTTTTACTTTTAAATCATATTTTGCTAATTCGTAAGCTGTAGCAGCTCCCATTATCCCTGCTCCAATTACAATAACATCTAACATACCTTCCTCCTTAATTTTTCCAATAAAAAAAAGTCAGCAAACAGACAGATTACCTCTGTCTACTGCTGACTCTCCATTTCTCCAGTCGTTTATTCTTTTACAGTAATATTATCCTACTTTTCAGTCATTTTGTCAAGAAGTTTAATCCTCTTTTTCCCACTCCATAGCCCTTTTTACAGCTTTTTTCCAACCAGAATATTTTTTTACTCTCTCATCTTCAGCCATATTTGGAGTAAACTCTTTCTCTAATTTCCATTGTGAACTAATCTCATCTTTAGTTTCCCAAAATCCAACTGCTAATCCTGCTAAATATGCAGCTCCTAAAGCAGTTGTTTCAAGAGTTTCAGGTCTTCTAACATTTGTTCCTAAGATATCTGCTTGGAATTCCATTAAAAAATTATTGGCTGCTGCTCCTCCATCAACTTTAAGGCTTGCTAATTTTATTCCTGAATCTTCTTGCATAGCTTCTAATACATCTCTAGTTTGATAAGCTATTGATTCCAATGTTGCTCTTATAATATGATTTTTATTTACTCCACGAGTAAGTCCTAAGATAGCACCTCTAGCATACATATCCCAGTATGGTGCTCCTAAGCCTACAAAAGCTGGTACAACATATACTCCACCATTGTCTTTTACTTTTCTAGCAAAATATTCTGTATCTCTAGCTTCTCCTACCAACTTCAACTCATCTCTTAACCATTGAACACTAGCTCCACCTATAAATATACTTCCCTCTAATGCATATTCAACTTTTCCATTAAGTCCTATTGCTATTGTTGTTACAAGACCATTTTTACTTCTTACCATTTTTTCCCCTGTATTCATTAGTAGGAAGCATCCTGTTCCATATGTATTTTTAGAATCTCCTTCTTTAAAACATGCTTGTCCAAATAATGCTGCTTGTTGGTCTCCTGCTACTCCAGCGATTGGAACTCTATGTCCACCTTTTCCTCCTAAGTTAGCATATCCAAATGTTCCACTGCTATCTTTTACTTTTGGTAACAGCGATTTAGGTATTCCTAGTACTTTTAATAACTTTTCATCCCATTCCAATTTTTTTATATTATAAATCATTGTTCTTGAAGCATTTGTATAATCTGTAGCATGAACTTTTCCATTTGTCAGTTTCCATATCAACCAAGTATCAACAGTTCCAAATAAAAGCTCTCCTTTTTCTGCTTTCTCTTTAGCTCCTTCTACATTATCTAGAATCCATTTTATTTTTGTTCCAGAGAAATAAGCATCTATTAAAAGTCCTGTATTCTCTTTTACGTATTCCTCCAATCCCTTTATTTTCTTTAATTCATCACATATTTTAGCTGTTCTTCTACATTGCCAAACTATAGCATTATATACTGGCTTTCCTGTATTTTTATCCCATACAATAGTAGTTTCTCTTTGATTTGTTATTCCTATACCTATAATATCATGTTGAGATATCCCTGTTCTAGCAATTACTTCTGCTAATACTCCACTTTGACTTGACCATATTTCCATTGCATCATGTTCAACCCATCCTTCTTTAGGATATATCTGTGTAAACTCTTTTTGAGCTACTCCAACTATTTGTTGTTCACTATCAAAAACAATTGCTCTTGAACTTGTAGTTCCTTGGTCTAATGCTATTATATATTTTTTATCCATTGCTAAAACCTCCAATATTTTTATCTGTATTCTTTATCCTAAACAAGTTGTACAAATATATTAAATAAACCTATTCCTATCAATGCACCTATAATAGGACCTACTATAGGTACCCAAGCATAACTCCAATTTGAATCTCCTTTTCCTTTTATAGGTAATAATGCATGAGCTATTCTTGGTCCTAAATCTCTTGCAGGATTAATAGCGAAACCTGTTGCTCCTCCAGTAGCCATACCAATTACACAAATAAGCATTCCCACCAAAAATGGTTTTATTCCTGGATCAACCATATTTTTCCCATAACCAATTGCTAATATTCCAATAACTAAAATAGCAGTTCCAATCATCTCTGTTACAATATTCCAAGGCTTATTATCAATAGCTGGTCCTGTTGCAAAAACTCCTAATTTAGTTCCTTTACTTGGTTCTTCATCTAACAGATTTTTATAAGTTAAATATGCCAAAGTTGCTCCTAATATTCCTCCTAATATTTGAGCTAGAATATAACCTGGTACTAATTTCCAAGATAATGTTCCATCAAAAGCTAATGCTATTGTTAATGCTGGATTTAAATGTGCTCCACTTACCCAACCAGTTAAATAAGCAGCCATTGTTACTGATATTCCCCAGCCAAAACAAGTTACCATCCAGCCTCCACCCTTTCCATAGCTTTTATTTAAGCTTAGGGTCATATTAATACCATTTCCTAAAAGTAAAAGAAAAGTTGTTCCCAAAAACTCTGCTAAATACATTGAACTTGATTCCATATGAAGTCCTCCTATTTATTTTTTATATAAAAAAGCTTGAAAAAAACACTGAACCCCTCAGTATTTTTTCAAGCTTCTCCATAACACTAAGCCAATTATTCACATGATTTATTCTACTATTTTTTCAGCAACTCGTCAACTATTTTTTATTTTTTTGTTTATTTTCAATTTCTTTAGTCATTTTATCATACATACCATAATTCTTTTTTTGTGGTAGAAATTCCCATAGCACCACTTCCTAAAGCATTGATTATATCTTCCTTATCTTCTATCAATCCACCTGTTATTATTGGAACTTTAACTGCTTTATTTATCTTTTTTATAATTTTAGGCATTAAACCTGGTAATATCTCTATTGCAGTTGGTTTATTTTCTTTTATATTTATTATTGTATTATTCAACGAGAATGAGTCTAAAACAAAAAATCTTTGTATTACTTTTATTCCATTCTTATTAGCAAAAGATACAATATTATGCTTCGTTGTTATAATTCCATCAGGCTTAATCTCTTTTATAAGGTATTCTGCTCCATTATTTGAACTTGAAAGTCCATTTACCATATCTACATGAACATATACTATTTTTCCTGCCATCTTTAATCTATTAACTATCTCTTTCAGATTTAGAATATTTGCCATTATTACAAAAACTATTTCACTACTACTTTTTATTGCATCTTCTAAATATGTGTCATTTTTTAATGCAGGAATAATTGGATTTCTTTCCAAAATTTCTTTTATATTGTACATAACTTTCTCCTAAAATTTACTATTTTAATAATTAATTATAACATTATAATCAAAATAAAAAAAGTTAATTAGTATAAATATTTATGGAATTTGTACTTGAGAAATATGATTACATGTTGAAAGTTCTGACATCACATCTAAAATATCTATCTGTTTTCCCATAATTAATGTATA